>Ga0187827_10002931_pt1 | contig 22718 bp, 15 predicted proteins | sample ETNtaG_39_FD_167969 | JGI IMG/M metagenome (GOLD analysis project Ga0187827, IMG submission 167969) | Marine microbial and viral communities from oxygen minimum zone, Eastern Pacific Ocean - ETNP2014_SV_150_PacBio MetaG (Illumina Assembly) | ecosystem: Environmental > Aquatic > Marine > Hypoxic... | reverse complement strand
TGCTCCTCGCCGTCATCGGCGGTGAAGAAGAAGGCGCCGTTAGCTTCATCCCAGAAGAGGTCAGTCATGATCTCAGTGAGACGTAAACTTTCCGAAAGATATTTTATATCAAACGTCGCTTCATAAAGCTCCAGAAGACCCCAAGATACAAAAGCATAATCCTCAAGATGGGCGGGTAAAGACGATTCACCTTTCCTGTACCGTTTCAGTAGTCGACCATCTTTTCCTTTGAGATTTTCCAGGACAAAATCGGCGGCGTTCCCGGCGGCTTGCGCGTAGGAATCATCATTCAGCACTTGTGCCCCTTTTGCGAATGCAGCAATCATCAGTCCGTTCCAGTCAGTGAGTATCTTGTCATCCTTCAGGGGGTGCACCCTCTTATTTCTGGTGTTGAAAAGCTTCTGACGCATCTTTTCCAGCTTCCCTCTGAGCTCAGATGATTCCATAGCTCTATCCTGAGCCACTTTCGCGATTGAGTTGGTAAGATGTGGTATATTTCTTTCTGTGGAATGCCCAGTTGATTCTTCACGGAAATTCCCTTCTTTGGAAAAGTTGTATACTTCACCAAACAGGGTACCGTCACTTTCACCCAGAATAGATTTCACCTCATCTTCAGTCCAGACGTAAAACTTCCCTTCTTCACCTTCACTGTCCGCATCTTCTGCTGAGAAAAAGCCTCCTTCTGATGATGTCATATCTCGAAGGACGTAACTGAATATCTCACGGGCAGTTGTGGCATATTCTTCTTTGCCTGTCACCTGATACGCCTCCAGGTAGGCTATGGCGTTGATGGCCTGATCATAGAGCATTTTTTCAAAATGAGGGAGGAGCCACTCCCGATCCGTTGCGTAGCGGTGGAATCCAAAACCGACGTGATCATAAATGCCACCTTTTCGCATGGCTTCCAAAGTTTTCTCCACCATCATAAGTGCAGTTGGATCACCTGTTCTTTTGTGATAGCGGAGTAAAAATGAAAGATTGTGGGCAGTGGGAAATTTCATTCGGCCTTCGAATCCACCGTACTCATCATCAAAATTTTTGAGAAACTGAGCAAAAGCACTCTTCAGAGTTTCTTCTGAAAGATCCTCGGTACCGGAAGGAGAGAAAGAATTTTGGAGGTGCTGAACAACCTGTTCTGCGGTGGTTAAGAGCTTGTTCCTGTCCTCATGCCACATTTTCCCTAAACGCGGCAGTAGATCCATCATACCCATCCGCTGAAAACGGCTCTCTTTCGGGAAATAGGTACCGGCGAAGAACGGTTGCTTTTCCGGTGTCATTAGGATTGTGAGAGGCCAGCCGCCACTACCGGTCAACATCTGGCAAACTGTCATATAAATGTTATCTATATCGGGACGCTCCTCACGGTCTACTTTTATGTTGATAAAGTATTCATTCATAAGTGCAGCTACTGTGCTGTCTTCGAACGATTCGTGTTCCATGACATGGCACCAGTGGCATGTAGAATAACCGATGGAAAGAAAAATAGGCTTGTCCTGTTTCTCAGCAGCGGCAAATGCTTCCTCGCCCCAGGGATACCAATCCACCGGATTGTCCTTATGCTGCAGGAGATAAGGACTCTGCTCCTGGGCCAGTCTGTTCATCTTCATTTTCCCCTCAGTTGATTGACAACCGGTGGAAATCATTACAAGAATGAGTGTCCCACCAATACAAATTATCTTGTTCATGATTGAAGGAGAAATTAATTGCTTACCTTTCTGTATCCAAGAGGTAGCTGTTGTATTTCCCTCGGTGAAAAGCTAATTTCGCTGGTTCTACCTTGAGATTACGGACTCGAGGTTTACCGTAATAATGTATTCAGCATAGGAATCATAATGTTTCACTTAACTGTTGTTTTTACTTATCTCTTTATCCTGGTTGGTGTGGGGATCCATAAATCCAGGAAAGTCAAAACTCAAAGTGATTTTGCAGTAGCCGGCAGAAGCCTTACACCTTGGGTATTAGTGGGAACCATGCTCGCAACATGGATCGGTACGGGCTCTATCCTCGGCAATGCCGGAAAGACATATGAGACAGGTATGGCAGCCTTTATCCTTCCCTTGGGTGGTGCCCTGGGAATACTGATACTTACACGGGTGGCCGGAAAAGTTAGGGCATTTGAGAAGATTACAGTGCCAGAGATCTTGGGTGAGCGGTACGGACAGTCCGCCCGGTTGCTGAGTCTCATAGCGCTTGTTATAGCTTACATGGTGATTGTCAGTTATCAGTTCAATGCAGGCGGAGCTGTGTTGGAAACGGTATTAACTGATGAGAACGGTGTCAGTCTGATCAGTGCGAAAACTGCAACCATTATTGCCGCCATTTTCATAATTGTCTACACACTTCTGGCGGGTCTCTTAAGCGTGGCGTACACTGATGTGGGAAACGGCATCATTATGACGGGAGCTCTTATTATTGCCTTTCCCATTCTGTGGGTTAAAGCCGGTGGTATGACTGGCATGGAAACAGCTTTCTCGCAGATGGGGAAGTCGGAGCATATGCATTTTTTTGGTGTCTATTCCATAGTGGATGTGATCAATTTCTGTCTACCTCCGTTTCTCCTTGTCCTGGGGGACGCCAATATGTATCAGCGGTTCTCCGCCAGTAAAGACGCAAAAGGTGCCACCAAGGCAACATCTATTCTTGTGATTGCGGTCCTGGTCATTGAACTGTTAATCATTGCCTCAGCATGGGTCAGTTCCAGTATGATCCCGGAAGCTGAATCGGGGCGGTTTGTACTGATCTATGCATCCCACAGGCTGTTACCCACATTCCTCGGCGCCGTCATGATGACCACCATCGTTGGTATCATTATCTCAACGGCGGACTCGTATCTGCTTGTGCCAGCCACTTCACTCATCAGGGATGTTTATCTGCAATACATTAATCCAGATGCCAGTGAAGGAAGGATAGTTTTCTTAAGCAGAGCAATTGTCCTTCTTCTTGGAATAATTGCCTATTTCGTATCACTCATATTTGCACGTTCCACTACTATTTTCGAAAAAGCCCTCTATGCCTACACGATTTACGGTGCCGCTATTACTCCAGCACTTTTTGCAGCATTTTTCTGGAAAGGCGCTACGAAGGAAGGTGCGGTAGCGTCCATCGTTTCAGGAACGGTAGTGACATTACTATGGAAGGAAGCTGGATTTGTACAAAAACTCATTCCTGCTAATCTTTACGGTAACTTGGACGAAGTTCTTCCAGCCATTACCATTTCGGTGATTTTGCTGGTAGGAGTCAGTCTCCTCACACAAAACAGACGCTGAGAATCGAAACTGTGAAAACGGTTCTCGACAGACTGATTACTTTCCAACTCGACTATCCCAAACGAGTACTGACCATTATAGCTATCATCACCGCCGCGGCTATGGGGACTGCTTCCCGAGTTCAATTTGACTTCACCATCGAAAACCTTTTCCCGGAGAACGATCCGGAAGTAGATGCTTATTTCGAATTCCGGGAAGAGTTCGAGAGGGAGGATGATCTCATTTCGCTGGCTTATGATGCAGGTGATCCGTTTAGTCGTGAAAACCTTCTGAGTACCCGAATGCTGACCGAAGCCTTCTCAAAGATAGAAGGTATCTCCGAAGTTACCTCCCTTACTAATGTAGAACTATTTGAGCCGGGAGAAAACCTGGTCATGGCAGCGGTTTACAGAACTGTCCCTGGTACACAAGATTCGCTTGATCTGCTCAAGGGCCGCGTCATGAGTTCACAGCTCCTGACCGACAATCTGGTGTCATCCGACGGCAAGACTGCGGCATTCATATTGGAGTTAGATGATGATGTCAATAATCACGAAGGGCGGGAGAGGGTTATAAAGGTAATGGGTGAAATTTCAGCCTCCACTGCCTGGAAATGGTACGAGGCGGGAATCCCCATCCTAAGAACTCGTTATGTCCAGTATATGCTGGACGACTACGGCCGGTTTTTTGTTCCTGTCACTATTGTGCTTTTCGGAATTCTCTTTCTCCTTTTCAGAACATTGCGGGGAGTGCTTCTTCCATTTAGCGCAGTGCTTATTGCCGATTTCTGGGCGCTTGGTATCATGGGTGCTTTAGGGCTCACTATAAATATTGTTACCTATATTGTTCCGACACTCGTTCTTATTATAGGCGTAGCTGACTCTATACATATCCTTGTAAAATTCCACGAAGAACTGATCCGCGGCCGCGACAAGCGCGAAGCTATTCGCATCACGGTCCAAAAGATCGGTTCCGCCATCATGTTGACAAGCGTGACGACCTCCGTCGGTTTCCTCTCACTCGTTAGCACCAACATAACCATGATCCGCGAGTTCGGCGCCATCGTGGCAGTGGCAGTTATATTCGCTTTCATTGTGTCCATCACCTTTATTCCGGCCATGTTGGTGATTCTCAAAATGCCGTCTGAAGCGAAGCTTCAACGCGTTACTAGAAGCTTGCGGCACCGTTTCCTGAAATGGGTGGTGAGCATGAACAATCGCCACCAGACACCCATTGTGGTAGTTTCATCACTGCTCGTTTTCACCTTCATCTTCTATGCAATGAAAATCGATCCCCATTCGTCCCTGATGGAAGACCTCACTAGCGGAAATCGCCTTTACGATGATATGACTTTCATGGAGGAGCGTATGGGTTCTGTTCTCCCTTTCGAAGTAATAATTACCGCGAGTTCAGATGATGGTCCCATGGAAGATGGAATCAAGGCGCCGGAAAACCTCCACGCCATTGCTAAACTTCAGGAAAAACTTTCGTCCTTTCCGGAAATCGGGAAGACAATCTCAGCGGTCGATTATCTTAAGGAAATGAACCAGGCTTTTCATGAAAGTGATCCGGCGTTTTACGCGATTCCTGCGAGTAGAGAAATGGTGGCTCAGTACATTTTTCTCCAAGAGGAGCAGTTTGAAACTCTAGCCAATTTTGATTATTCCAGCGCCCGGCTGGCGGGGCGAATCGCCGATGTCACCTCCCGAAGAGCTCAGGAAATTACTGATGAAGTAATGCTCTGGTGTAAAAAGAATCTCCCGTCCTCACTTGATGTAAGACTCACCGGCACAACGCTAATGGCATTGAAAATTAACCAGTATCTGGTAACGAACCTGGTGGTCAGTTTTCTCATAGCTTTTGGCGTCATTTTTGTTTCAATGTGGGTCCTTTTTCGTAGCGTCAAACTTGCGGCCATCTCTATGATTCCCAACTTCATACCGTTACTATTTATGGCCGGGGTTATGGGTTTTTTTCACATAAAACTTCGTCCCACAACAGCCATGACATTTGCTATCGCTTTCGGCATCGCCGTTGATGATACTATCCATTATCTTGCAAGGTTCCGACAGGAGCTGTTCGCACATGGTGGACATTATAGAGAGGCAAATGAATTAACATTGTTGACGACGGGGAAAGCGATTATATCTACATCATTGATCTTGTCAGCTGGATTTCTAATCATGGTCAGCTCTAATTTTCTCCCCAGTAGGGATTTTGGATTCTTGTCCGCAGTGACAATGCTCGGTGCCTTGTTGGGAGACCTCTTCTTCCTTCCTGCTGTTCTGACACTGGTGAAGCCGAAAATACCGCACTTTTACAGGTCACGGTCCGAAGAATAAGACCTCTTAACAAAAAGCCCTGAATAATCAGGGCTCTGAATTTGGTTCTTTTACTTACAAATACTAATTAGAGAAATGAGATTCCCAAGATCATGAGTATACCGGCTGCCATTTGGAAGTAGATAGTGTTTGCACAGGTGGTGGCCAGTTCACGCTTTTCAAAATCCAGGAACACTTTGTAGGTAAGGTAAACTGCCCCGGGAGCTGCTAGCATTCCGAGAAGAGCACCTCGAGAGACTATGTCATATGTGAATAGCAGATACATGGCCAAGAAAGAACCGGCCATGAGGCCGAGGTAACCCCACCGAGCGTTTCTAATTCCGAGAGTTGCTACCAAGTGTATCTTTCCAGTGGCGATGTCAGTTGGTGTATCCGGGAACTGGTTGATCCAGAGGATGGCCGTTGTAAGCAGTCCCACAGGAATGCCCAAAAGGAAGGCGTCCCAGCTGTGGACACCAGTGAGAGCGAAAACTGCCCCCATAGTCAACATTGGGCCGAACAATAGGCCAATTGATACCTCTCCTAAACCCCGGCGGGCCGCCAGTTTGAAAGGTGGTGCTGTGTAGAAAAATCCGCCTACGGCGCCAGCTGCCCCATACCAAAAAAGGTCTATTCCCCTAGCCCACGGACCTAACATAACAGTAATACCGCAGACCGCTGCCAGCAGAAGAAATGAACTCGCAAGCCTGAACAGGCCGTTCTCTGAAATAAGATCCAGCTCAATGGCCCGTGATCCACCGGAATATTGAAGAAAGTAATCGTTGTTGGCTTGATCTGTACCAGCTTTCCAATCGAAGTAGTCGTTAAAGGTGTTAGCAGAAAGGTGCAGGAAAGAAGCTCCCAAAAATACCAAACCAAAAAGAGGCCAGTCAAAAGCACCAGCGCTGGAAAGACCGCCATTGTAGGCCCAGACTGAAGCGAGGATAACCGGAATCCATGTTGCCGACAGAAAGGGGAGGCGGGTGATGACAAGTGCAGAAACCATTTTCAGCCACCACGGGTCCTTTGGCATAGTTTCGGCAGGATCAGCCCCTTCCAGAACTCTGGTCTGCCCGCAGTAACCTATCTGAATTTTTTCGCCGTCTACTGTCTTGTAAGTTGGTGTAATTCGGACCTCAGCCGGGATGGGGGAACCATCCTTGTGTACAAATGTGGTGTCCGACTGAAACTCACCTTCATTACTGGCCTTGTCTAGCCAGGTTTTCACATGTCCCAGCACAACATTTCCTGGAGAAAATCCGGAGACACGCATTTTCCCGATAACTTCATCGGCCCTGTAGCCAAAAACCTTTTCCGCACCCTCACTAAAGGTTTCAACGCGACCTTCCATATCGCATGTTATAACAGATATAGTTTCTTTTTCGCTATCATCCATTTCACGGGTCCATTTTCTCTCTTGATCATTCATGATAAAGCCTTATTGTTGATTTAAAGAATCCAATTGAACTTAATTATTGTTCCCTTATAAAAAAATTGTTGTGTTCAAATTAGAACTGCCTGTAAATTGAATAGAAACGTGGGCGAGAGCCCAGTTCCTTGACAGTTCGGCGTCTGAAATTATCCAGAAAGGTGGAGGGAACAGGCCCTTTGAAACCTTAGCAACCTGACGCAACAAGCGGAAAGGTGCTACATCCTGCCCCGATTAGACGCGGGGAGAGATAAGATTCGGGAGAGCCGGATCTCACCTCAATGATCAATAATCTAAGGATATTCCTTTTGAGCTGTTTTATACTGCTTGTGGGAATGACTCTGAACGACAAGGCATAAACCATCCGCACGCTTGATAGTGCGTCGTGCGGTAAATAAACAAAATAAGAAGGAGAATGTCATGTCAATAAAACAGAAAAAAACGACAATTCTGACCCTGCGAGGCCAAAAACGCAAAAAGATCAAAACCGTTCTTGTTACGGCATACGATGTCTGGCAGGCTACACTGGCAGACCAAGCGGGAGTCGACATCATCCTTGTAGGAGATTCCTTGGGGATGACCACACTCGGTCATGAAACAACCATTCCTGTCACCATGGATGATATGATTCGACATACCGAAGCAGTTAGGCGAGGAACTAATAGAGCCTTTCTTGTGGGTGATATGCCTTACCTCTCCTATCAAGTCTCTGATGAAGAAGCTATCCGGAACGCGGGTCGGTTTGTTCAGGCAGGTGTAGACTGTGTTAAAGTGGAAGGTGCCATGCATAACCGAATAAAAGCGCTCTGTGAAGCTGGTTTCGTTGTGATGAGCCATCTTGGTCTCACGCCTCAAACTAAGGCAAAACTAGGCGGTTATCGCGTTCAAGGAAAGACAGCAAAAGATTACGAAATTATTCGCGACCAAGCCTTGCGGCTTCAAGATGCTGGGTGTTCATTTCTCTTACTAGAAGCAATGCCGCGAGTTCCAGCGAAATTGATTGCTGAACAGCTAAAAATTCCCGTTTACGGGATTGGCGCTGGGAATGACGTGGATGGACAGCTCGTTATTTTACATGACCTTATAGGACTGTTCTTTGAATTTAAATCAAAGTTCGTGAAACGTTATTGTGATGCGGGGCTGATTATCCAAGATGCGTTACATAGTTATGCATCGGATGTAAGGGAAGGCAATTTTCCCACGCCGGAGAACTTCTATGATATCAAAGAAGAAGAATTGGAAAAAATGCTTGGGGATGTGAGATGGAAGTATGAGAAAATAGATATCTCTTCGCGGCAACATATCTCAGCGATAGATATTTAGTATTCCGGCCCCGGCATTAAATTGATGAAGCCGGAACGAAGGAGATCTTCAGTCAATCGATCTTTCCTCAAAGCTGTTCGATTCTTTCATCTTTTTTAGTCACAACCAAAGATAAGGTATCAGTTTGATAAGCTGAAGCTGCATTATACCTTGATTCTTTTTAGCTCAAGCACTGGGAATGATTGACGTGCCGCTTTCACCGTCTCCAGGGTAAGTTCCACGGTGAGAACACATTCGTTACTGGAGGGCTTCAGAAGTTCCTCACCGATAGGATCAACCACATTGCTTCCACCTGAAAACCCAATCCCATTGCCAGTTCCAACTCGGTTTACTCCCACCATATAGCACTGATTCTCGATGGCACGGGCCTGCATGAGGGTCTTCCAGTGATGGGCCCTTGTGGCAGGCCAATTGGCGATATTCAAGACCATATGAACATTTTCATCTATGTATGACCGGTAAAGCTCGGGGAAGCGGAGATCGAAGCAGATGGATAACCCGATTCTGAAATCTTTGATCGTTGTCACAGCAAGGGAGGCGCCATTCTGGTAATGCAGGTGTTCATTGTAATACGGTATGGTATGAATTTTTCTATACGTCGTTACCAATTCTCCTTTAGGGTTAAGATGGATTAAACTGTTGAAGGGGAGAGGTGATGCCTTTTCGATGCAGCCGGCAAGGATGTGGCAGTCATGGTGGCGGGCAAGTGAAGCAAAGAATTTTACAGTCTGACCGTCGAAATCCTCCGCATTCTCTTTGGAAGCCATTGTAAAACCTGTCAGTGTCATCTCCGTGAAGATCAATAGTGATACATCGGGGCTGCTCTCTTTCAATAATTCTTGAAGCCGCACTTGGTTTGTGGTTTTATCCTCCCAAGCTGGGTTGTACTGAACCAACCCGATCTTCATTTCTTGAGCCGGTTGAAGTGAGAGAAAAACAAAGCGGTGTCTACCTTACGATCATTCCGGCACTTAGACATGAACATAGTCGAGCCACGATTCAAAACCTTCTAACTCACCTCTAACGGCCTGATGGTACAGTTTCTGAAGTTTTGCGCATACCGGTCCCATGGACCCCTCACCAATGGTTCGGTAATCAATCTCTCTGAGCGCTACAATTTCGGCCGCTGTTCCTGTAACGAAGACTTCATCGGCGGTGTAAAGTTGATCGCGGCTGATCTTTTCTTCGACAATTTCGTATCCGATACTCCGTCCCAAGGTTATGATTGAATCTCTTGTAAGCCCGTTCAATACCATTTCAAGGGGAGGCGTGGAAATGATTCCGTTTCTCACAACAAAGATATTTTCTCCCGTACCCTCGGCCACGCTTCCGGACGGATCGAGCAAAAGAGCTTCATCGAAACCGGCACGATGGCTTTCGGTTCTTGCTAGGACCGAATTAACATAGTTCCCCGCAATTTTTGCTTTAGTCATGGTGATATTAGGATGAAGTCTTCCGTAAGTTGCCACGTTGGCGCGGATTCCATGTTTCTGGGCGTCTTCACCGAGATAGTTTTTCCACTGCCAGGCCGCTATTCCGATTTGAATTTCAACTCCATCTATCACAAGGTTCCAGCCGCCATTCTTGATATAAATCAACGGCCGGATGTAACAATCTTCGAAATCATTTTTCCCGATCAATTCAAGTGACGCCTCGATGATGGTCTCCTCAGAATAGGGAAGTTCTCTATAACCCAAGATTTTCGCACTTTGGAAGAAACGAGCGATGTGATCCTTAAGACGAAAAACAGCTGGACCGCGGGATGTCAAATAGGAACGTATTCCTTCAAATATGGCGGTGCCGTAGTGGAGTGAACTTGTGAGGAAATGGAGATTTGCATCTTCAAACGGGACTAACTCACCTTCCAACCATATGAAATCAGATTTAATTGACATATTAATCCCTCGATCGTGAATAGATTGTTTCAAGCATCAAACTTCTGCCACTTCCTGCACAACTTTTTCGCGACTTAAGACAGTCTTCCGCCGATGTGACCTGTAGAGCTTGTAGTTTAGACTATCACTCAAAGCCTGCCAGCTTGCCTCTATGATATTTTCAGAAATACCCACAGTAGACCAGCTTGCCTCTTTATCACTCGATTCGATCAATACTCGCACTTTCGATTTGGTTCCATGTTTTTCATTCAGAACACGGACTTTGTAATCAATGAGGATTACTTCATTAATCTCAGGATAAAAGCGGCCAAGTGCCTTTCGGAGGGCGTTATCAAGAGCGTGAACAGGTCCGACGCCATCTGCAACCGTATGCTCAGTTTCACCGTTCACAGACACTTTCAGCATGGCGCCTGAAACGATGTGTCCGTCTTTATCATATCGTGTATGAACGTTGGAATCGACTACGTTGAAGAATGGAAAAAAATCGCCTGTCTCTTTCCGAAGGAGTAGCTCGAACGAAGCTTCAGCGCCGTCAAACTGGAAGCCTTCATACTCCAATGATTTCACCCGTTTGACCACACGCGCTACCAATTCCTCATCGGCTATGAGGTCGTCGTCCAGTTCCTTCATTATGTATTTGACGTTGCTCTTGCCGGAAAGGTCTGAAACGAGGACACGTTGTTCCGATCCGACTGTTTCCGGTGAGATATGTTCATACATGCTTGAATCTTTCATTACTGCACTGACATGAACTCCCCCTTTGTGGGCAAACGCTGATTTCCCGACGAAGGGCGCGCAATTGTTGGGGATAAGGTTCATCACTTCCGCGACATAATGAGAGATATACGTGAGACGGCTTAGATCAATGGGCTGCTTTGTCTCCAAGTCCATCTTTAGGACGAGATTTGGAATTATAGAGCAGAGGTTTGCGTTGCCGCATCTTTCGCCAACACCGTTGATGGTTCCCTGAACATGAACGGCACCCTCACGAACCGCGGCAAGGGTATTAGCAACGGCGAGTCCGCCATCGTTGTGAGTATGGATTCCTATCGGAGTTTGGATGGCATTTTTGACTTGTTCCACAATCTCGGTCACCTCTGTTACCAGTGATCCACCGTTCGTATCACATAAGGCAATGACGTCGGCTCCCGCAGCCTCCGCCGCCTTTATCATTGCGAGAGCAAAGGGGGGCGAATCCTTGAAACCATCGAAAAAATGTTCAGCATCGAAGATAACCAACCTTCCGTTCTCTTTTAAGAATCGGACGGATTGATGAATTAATGATTCATTTTCGGAGTCTTCCAACCCGAGTCCAACACTGGAATGAAGTCGCCAAGTTTTGCCGAAGATAGAAATGACTGAAGTTTCTGCTTGCAGTAGGGCATTCAGGTTCGGATCTGTTTCAACAGCATCGGGGTGGCGCGCCGTTGAGCCGAATGCGCAAAGCTTGGCGGTATGGAAAACGGTTTTCTTCGCCTGACTAAAAAACGCCTTGTCTCGGGGATTGCTACCAGGCCAACCGCCTTCGATGACATTTATTCCAAAATCATCAAGAAGGTGAGCTATTCGAAATTTGTCATCTACAGAAAGATTGATGCCCTCACCTTGGGTGCCGTCTCGAAGTGTTGTATCAAACAGTTCAATCTTCATACTTGACTCTAGTCAGCTATCTGTCGTTCACGACCCGCTCCCGAAAGAGCCACGGCACTTCACGTTGCCTCAGTTGTTCATAAGCTTGAATTTTCTTCCGATGCCTCAGGGTCATCCCTATTTCATCGAGACCTTCCATAAGTACCAGTCGTCTAGATGGATCTATGTTGAATTCTATATTTGTCCCTGAGGGGATAGTAATGACCTGTTTCACGAGATCTATATCCATGCTATAACCGGTCAGTGCCTCGACCTCATTGAATAGGGTATCGATAATCTTGCCCTCAAGAGTTATGGGGAGGAGGCCGTTCTTGAAACTGTTGTTGTAGAAGATGTCGGCAAAACTCGGCGCGAGAATCGCCCGGAAGCCGTATTCAGCCAATGCCCACGGCGCATGTTCCCGGCTTGAACCGCAGCCAAAATTTTCTCTCGCGAGAAGGATGGTTGCTCTGCTGTATCTTTCCTGATTCAGGACAAACTTAGGATTGAGGGGCCGTTTGGTACAATCCATTCCCGGTTCGCCTTGGTCAAGGTAGCGCCATGCATCGAATAGGAACTGGCCAAAACCGACACGTTCAACCGATTTCAGGAATTGTTTCGGTATGATAGCATCGGTGTCAACATTGGACATATCCAAGGGAACCACGATGCCTTTATGCACTGTGAAATTTTTCAAAACTCAGTTACTATTTAATGACCTAACATCAACAAATCGTCCTGTCACCGCTGCTGCTGCGGCCATGGCAGGACTGACGAGATGAGTTCTGCCGAGATGCCCCTGCCTTCCTTCAAAGTTTCGGTTTGAGGTTGAAGCACATCTCTCCTGGGGCTCAAGCCGATCGGAGTTCATGGCAAGGCACATGGAACATCCGGAATTCCGCCACTCGAATCCGGCTTCTTTGAAAATTTTATCGAGACCCTTCGCTTCCGCCTCCTGTTTCACCAGGCCTGAGCCGGGGACCACTATGGCCTGTTTGATGGAAGACGCTACGCTGCGTCCCTTGAGGATTCTTGCTGCTTCCGTCAAATCTTCTATCCTTGAATTGGTGCAGGAACCGATGAACACTTTGTCCGGAGCAATCTCGGAAATCGGTGTCCCCGGTTCCAGTCCCATGTAAACCAGTGCTCGCTTCATGCTTGAGCGCTTGGTGGGTTTCTCCTCCTTGTCCGGATCTGGGACTTTACCACCTACAGGCACCACCATTTCTGGAGAGGTACCCCATGTTACCTGCGGTTCTACGTCCACCGCTTCCGATTGAAAAACAGTGTCAAACTTGGCATCCTCATCACTCCTAAGGTTTACCCAATTTCTAGCTCCCATATCCCACATTTCGCCACTGGGGGAGAAGGGACGTCCTTTGATGTATTCGAAGGTCCTGTCATCCACGGCTATAAGGCCGGCCCTTGCTCCGCCTTCAATTGCCATGTTGCAAATAGTCATTCTTCCTTCCATTGATAGTGTTCTGATGGCTTCGCCACCAAACTCCACAGCGTGGCCCGTACCACCACTGGTTCCAATTTGCCCGATGATGTAGAGAATAAGATCTTTTGCCGTTACATTCTCACTCAATCTCCCATTCACTTGGACCAGCATATTCTTCATTTTTTTCTGGACCAAGCACTGAGTGGCCAGAACATGCTCCACTTCCGACGTTCCAATGCCGAATGCCAGTGCGCCAAATGCACCGTGGGTGGATGTGTGTGAGTCACCACAGACGACCGTCATTCCTGGAAGGGTAGCGCCCTGTTCAGGGCCGATGACGTGGACGATACCCTGGCGGGGATCATCCTGGCCGAATTTAGTGATTCCGAAGTCGTCGCAGTTTTGATCGAGGGTTCGAATTTGTAGCTCAGAGAAAGTGTCGGTCGCCTGCTCGTTGTCTGTTGTAGGTACATTGTGATCAGCCACCGCCAGATTGGCGGTACTGCGCCATACGTCCTTGGAAGCCATCCGAAGGCCGGAGAAGGCCTGAGGGGAAGTCACCTCATGAAGTAGATGCCTATCGATGTAAATCAGACATGTCCCGTCCTCGTTCTCGTGGACAACGTGACTCTCCCACAGTTTATCGTAGAGCGTTTTGCCTGCCATATCAGTTAGAGTGTAGCTGCCATTTCTAGGAATTCCCGTTTTTCTGTCATTAGGTACTGTTCTTCAAGTGCCTTAAGATAGGCTTTCGCGCTTGCCTCGATGATATCAGTGGAGAATCCCTTTCCGACAAAAGACTGTTCCCCTTTGCGGACCCTCACAAGGACTTCACCCTGTGCCTGCCTGCCTCCTGTGATAGAACGCACCTGATAGGATTCAATATGTGACTTAGTTCCGAGGGCCCGATCGATAGCATTGAAGCAAGCATCCACAGGGCCGTCGCCAGTGGCGGATTCTTCGATCTTCTTACCATCAGTTTTTAAGAGAACCGTAGCGGTTGGTATAGCATTCGTACCAAGTGTGACGTTCAGATACTCCAAATGATAGTGTTCGTCCTGTTTCCTGATTTCATCTCCCATGAATACGCGGAGATCATCATCAAAAACCTCCTTCTTTTTATCCGCCAGTGCCAGAAATTCGCGATATATACGATCCAGTTTCTTTTTGGTAAGGGAGTAACCCAACTGCTCGAGTCTCGCCTGCAGCCCGTGCCGACCGGAGTGCCGTCCAAGTACAATCTTGCTGTTCTGGACACCAACTGACTCCGGCGTCATGATTTCGTACGTCTCTTTTAGTTTGAGAATACCATCTTGGTGAATCCCTGACTCGTGGGCGAATGCGTTTTCACCAACGACTGCCTTGTTAGGTTGTACGATCATTCCCGTGAAAGAGGAGACCATAACACTCGTATTGTAGATCTCCTCGGCGCGGATATCTGTGTAGTAATCCCAATAATCCCCACGCACCTTTATCGCCATGACAATTTCTTCCAGAGAAGCGTTTCCAGCACGCTCTCCAATACCGTTGATTGTACATTCGACCTGCCTAGCACCGTTTGCGACCGCGCTTAGGGAGTTTGCGACCGCCAATCCCAAGTCATTGTGGCAGTGGACACTAATGACAGCCTGATCAATATTGGGAACACGTTCCTTAAGTGCGGCAATCTTATGCCCGAATTCTTTAGGCATGGTGTATCCGGTTGTATCTGGGATGTTAACGGTAGTTGCGCCCGCTTCAATGGCCGCCTCTATGATTTCGCACAGGAATCCCGTATCCGTCCGCCCCGCGTCCTCCGGAGAAAATTCAACATCTTCAGTAAAAGTTCTTGCGTAGGTAACAGCATCACATCCCATTTTTAGTATTGTTTGTCTCTTTTCTTTTAGAGACATCCCATAACGTTTATCGCCGAATTTTCCTTTAAGATGAACGTCAGATGTTCCGAGAAAAGTATGTATTCTAAAGCGCTCGGCTCCTTTTACTGCTTCATAGGCCATCTTGACATCACCCTCTACAGCCCTGGCAAGGCTGGCCACAATCACCCCTACCTCGCCGGCCACTCGCTCCACAGCCTCAAATTGGACGGAAGAAGACACTGGGAAGCCCGCTTCGATTATGTCGACATTCAGTTTTTCCAGCTGACGAGCGATTTCCACTTTTTCATAAACGTTGAGGGATGCGCCCGGCGACTGTTCCCCATCTCTCAATGTGGTATCAAAAATGATAATTTTTTCACTCATATATTGATCCTTTCAGTATAATTCAGACCATTACCGCGGTCTCTTTGTGAATCTTGTTCATTGATCTAATAATAGCGGTTGTCATTTCCGTTGTTGTGAATTGTTTCTCACTTTTCTTTAATATGTCTTCGGTTCGGTACCCTGAAGCCAGTGCTGCTTCGATACTCCTGAGGATCAAGTCTCCGGCATCGGGCATATCTAGTGAATGGTTGAACATCATTGCGACCGAAGCAATCATGCCGATAGGGTTTACGATATCCCGCCCGGCGATATCAGGGGCTGAGCCGTGAACAGGCTCATACATAGCATGTTTTTCCCCTAGGGATGCGGAGGGTAGCATACCCAGGCTGCCTGAGAAAGCAGCAGCAATGTCACTCAAGATATCCCCGAACATGTTTTGTGTAAGGATAACGTCAAACTGTCTCGGTGCACTCACCAGCTGCATAGCGGCATTGTCAACATACATGTCTGAAAGAGAGACATGCTGGTAGGAACGGTGGACATCGTGTACCACTGATTTCCAGAATTGAGAGCTTTCGAGAACATTTGCTTTATGTATTGATGTCACACCGTTTTGTCGTTTTTCAGCAAGTTGGAATGCAGTGTGGGCAATTTGTTCGACATTTTTACGAGTGTAGAGTAAAGTATTCCACCCCTGTGACTGATCGTAGCCTCTCGGTGTACCGAAGTAGATGCCGCTCGTCAATTCACGAACAATCAAGAGGTCAACATTTTGAATCACTTCGCTTCGAAGAGGTGAGTTTTCAAGTAGATGAGTCGACACGGTGGCCGGTCTGAGATTTGAGTAGAGGCCTAATTCCTTACGTAGGCGGAGTAAGGCCGTCTCAGGCTTGGATTTATGAGGAAGCGAATCCCACTCAGGTCCACCCACGGCACCAAGTAGTACGGCGTCCGCTTTACGGCAAGTTTCGAGAGTATCACTTGTAAGTACCACGCCGTGTTTTTCGTAAGAGCAGCCTCCGATAAGCTCTGTTGTCAAACTGAATGCAACCCCAAACAGACGTCCGATCTCATTAAGGACAGCAAGGGCGGCCTTCATAACCTCCGGACCAACCCCATCTCCGGGGAGAACAGTGATTTTATACTTCACCGATTTAACCTGAGTTCGGGAGCCATGCCATCATCTTTCTGAGCTTCGAACCTACTTCTTCAATGAGGTGGTCTTTTGTTTCGGTCCTTAACCTTGTCATCTTCGGCTGGCCATCTTGGTTTTCTTTGATCCATTCGTCAGCAAAGGTGCCATCCTGAACATCACTCAGGATCCTTTTCATCTCATCCCGCGTCTGGTCGGTGATGATTTTCGATCCTCTCGTCATACCTCCATATTCAGCGGTATCACTGACAGAGTAGTTCATTCGGTTCAAACCGCCTTCGTAGTAGAGGTCGACAATAAGTTTGAGTTCATGGAGGCACTCAAAATAGGCTAACTCGGCTGGATAACCAGCCTCAACCAAAGTTTCAAAACCTGCTTTTATCAGTTCTGCCGAACCGCCGCAGAGTACAGCCTGCTCACCAAAAAGATCAGTTTCTGTCTCATCCTTGAAGTTAGTTTCCAGAGCTCCCGCCCGAGTACACCCGATTGCTTTTGCCCAAGCGAGAGCCAGATCTTTAGTGTTGCCCGAGGGATCCTGATGAACCGCAATTAGACAGGGTACGCCACTTCCGTTTTCAAATGACCTTCTAACGAGATGACCTGGACTTTTCGGCGCTATCATCATAACATTGACCGATTCGGGGGGAGTGATCTGACCATAATGCACGTTAAAGCCGTGGGCAAACGCGAGAGTATCTCCCGACTTGAAATTGGGGGAAACCTCATTTTCATAAACTGGCTTTTGGGTTTGGTCCGGTACCAGTACCATGGTCACATCAGCCCATTTTGAGGCCTCTGCCACGGACATAACCTCAAATCCGGCCGACTCAGCTTTAACACAGGACGAACTGGAAGGTCGAAGCCCCACGCGTACATTCATGCCGCTGTCCTTAAGGTTAAGTGCGTGGGCGTGCCCTTGGCTTCCATACCCAATCACCGCTATTTTTTTGCCTTGCAATAAAGATAGATTGGCGTCTTGATCATAATAGACATTTACCATCTTAGTCTCCCGGTTTATGATAGATAATCATTCAACTGCTGTGTCACCCAGGTCAAATCCTGAGATCTCTCTGAAATTGTTTGTGAACTCGCTTCCTTTTCTTCCTGTCGGGAGATAGCTACACTTCCTGACCTCACCAATTCCAAAACATTGAAAGGTTTCAGATCCTCCACGAGTTGATCCATTTCTTTGGGGCTTCCTATTGCTTCCACCACCAGAGATGAACATCCGTTCTGCAGTATACGTGCATGGTGTCTGTGGGCAAGTTGCCCTATATCTTTACTTTTTTGAGGAGGAGGGTCCATTTTTACAAGAACATTTTCGCGAACAATATGCGATTTGTCAGAGACATTCTCTACTTCAATGACGTCCACGAGATTATTTAGAGATTGTGCAAAAAAATCTCGGCGGTCAGGCTTAATATCCTTGGCTACGATGGTTACCCTGCTGATGCCTTGTTTTTCGCAAGGTCCCACAGCCAAGCTCTCAATATTGATGTTCCTTTTTCGGAACTGGTTTACAATCCGATTAAGCGAACCGGGAGTGTCCTGAACCAACACGAAATATGTCTGTTTCATCTTGTTTTCCTCTCTTCAGAAAATTTAGCGGAAGCTTTTTTTGCTCCGCCGTTTGGTCGTCTGATCATCTCATGCAGGTTCGCCCCAGCCGGTACCATAGGGTAAACCATGTCTTCCTGATCGACAACGAATTCGATTAGGGCCGATTCTTCAGATGATCGAACTTCCGTTATTGTAGTACGCGCTTCATCTTCAGTAAAAACCCTGTATCCAGGAAGGCGGTAAGCCTCAGCCAACTTTACATAGTCAGGACTGTAGATTGGCGTTTCCGAATAGCGGGATTCGTAGAAAAGCTCCTGCCACTGGCGAACCATTCCCAAATAACCGTTATTAATAATGGCGATCTTGATGTTGACCGCTTCCTGCACTATCGTCGCTAGTTCCATGAGTGTCATTTGGATACCACCATCGCCAACCACTACCCAGATTTCTTTATCATTAACGGCGAAGCTAGCACCGACAGCCGCGGGGAGGGCAAATCCCATAGTTCCGAGACCACCGGACGTGATCAGTGTCCTCGGTTCGTTATGCGCGTAATATTGCGCCTCCAGCATCTGATGCTGTCCCACGTCAGAGATGATAACAGCATCGCCCTCAGTTGCTTCCCAGATGGCGCGAACCGCATGGGCAGCCATAAAAACTTTTGAAGGTTGATTTAGAATTTCCACTTCATCAACACCGGCCTGCCATTTCTTGATCTGGTTTAGCCAGCTCCTTCTATTTTTGTCCATTACATCCGGGATTATCCGTTGAAGAACAGATGAAAGATCACCATGGATAGCCGCATCTACATCGACATTCTTATTAAGTTCTGACTTATCGATATCAATATGAATCTTCTTCGAGTGTGGGGAGTAAGTCATCAAGTTGCCCGTCACCCTGTCATCGAATCTCATACCACAGGCGATGAGAAGATCTGCCTCCTGAATAGCATGGTTAGCGTGAGCGTTGCCGTGCATTCCCATCATTCCCATGTTGAGCGGGTGGTTACTTGGGAATCCGCCGATACCAAGCAACGTAGTCGAAACTGGAATGGTTCCTCCCTCAGCCAGTCTTTTAAGCTCATCTGTGGCTTCAGAGAGAAGAACACCATGGCCAGCGAGTATGACAGGCTTTTCGGCAGTATTGGTAAGATCGATAGCTTTGGCGATTTCTCCGAACATGGTCTCTTCATTGGGCATGTTCAGACTTATACTTTTAGAGCGGGCTTTAGGATAGCTGAAGATAGTCGTATCATTTTGCACATCCTTGGGAATGTCAATAACCACCGGTCCAGGCCGTCCGGTTCGGGCAATGTGGAATGCGTCGAAGATGATGCGAGCCAACTCTTTCACATCAGTTACCAGATAAGCGTGTTTGGTGATAGAAAGCGCAATTCCCGTAACATCGGTCTCTTGAAACGCGTCCGTTCCGATGACTGAAAGCGGTACCTGGCCAGTTATGCAAATGATGGGGGAGGAGTCCATCATGGCGGTCGCCAAGCCGGTGGTCATATTTGTCGCCCCAGGGCCGGAAGTAGCTATGGCGACACCCACTTTTCCGCTGGCTCGAGCATATCCATCCGCCATATGAGTAGCTCCCTGTTCGTGGCGAACCAACACATGATGAATCCTGTTACCATATTTGGTTAGGGCGTCATAGGCAGGAAGGATAGCCCCTCCGGGGTATCCGAAAACAGTATCAACACCTTCCTTAATCAGGCATTCCCAAATTATTTCAGCACCACTTAATTCTTTTAATTTTCTCATCAAACTGTACCTTAATCTGTTCTTAGTACTGCACCAGTATTGGCTGAGGTCACCAACTTCGTGTATCTTGCTAAATAACCGTTCTTTATTTTGCTTTTGAATTTTGGTAGCGACTCAATCCGAGTAGACAATTCATGATCTGACAAATCAACTGAGATGGTTCGGTTAGGAATATCAATATCAATAGTGTCTCCATTTTGAATAGCCGCTATAGGTCCGCCTTCAGCAGCTTCTGGAGAGATATGACCAATACAGGCTCCTCTAGTGCCTCCTGAAAATCGCCCATCTGTGATGAGTGCCACCTTATCGCCTAAACCCAAACCCATAATCGCACTGGTGGGGGCAAGCATCTCAGGCATTCCTGGTCCCCCTTTAGGTCCTTCATATCTAATCACCACTATATCACCCGGCTTAATGTTTCCATTAAAAATACCTTCCAAAGCTTCTTCCTGTGATTCATAAATTTTTGCTATTCCTGAAAAAACCATTAGTTCCTGCTTCACGGCACCCGTTTTGATGATAGCACCATCCGGTGCAATGTTCCCAAAAAGAACAGCTAACCCACCAGTATCTGAAAAAGGTTCTTTAATAGAACTTATAATGCCCTGCTTCATAACAACTGAATCACGGATATTTTCTCCTAGCGATTTTCCAGTTATGGTGGATTTTGAAAGATCCAACACACCATCAAGCTTAGATAATTCATTAAGGATAGCTGAAACACCGCCAGCATCATCCACGTCCTCCATATGAACATTTTTGGTGGCAGGACTTACCTTGCAAATGTAGGGAACCCTTGATGCCAAAAGATTCAATTCTGCAAGATCAATCTTAATACCAGCCTCATTTGCTATTGCAAGTGTGTGGAGAACAGTATTTGTACTGCCTCCCATAGCCATATCAAGGCTAAAGGCGTTAAACAAGGATCCGTGGTCGACAATGTCTTTCGGTTTTAAATCTTGCTCTATGAGGGTTAGTATTTGCTCTCCCGTCTTTTTTATGAGGTCTTGGCGCCGGCTATCTACTGCTAAGATTGAGCCATTTCCAGGTAGTGCAAGTCCTAGAGCTTCTGCGAGACAGTTCATTGAATTGGCGGTAAACATTCCAGAGCATGAACCACAAGTGGGACATCCTAGATTTTCTAATTCTTTTAGTTCTTTATCATTGATAGTACCAGCTTTGTACTTGCCTACTCCCTCAAATACGGAAATGAGGTCAACTCGATCTCCCGTTGGAGTTCTGCCGACTTTCATGGGACCACCAGATACGAAAATAGCTGGGATGTTTAACCTTACCATCGCCATTAACATCCCGGGAACGATCTTATCACAGTTGGCAATACACACTAGACCGTCAAGACGATGTGCTTCCGCTACCGTTTCAACACTATCCGCAATCAGTTCTCGACTCGGTAGAGAGTATCTCATTCCGATGTGTCCCATGGCGATGCCATCATCTACACCAATTGTATTGAATTCAAATGGTACGCCACCAGCTTTCCGAACAGCATCTTTAGCTACTTTTCCTAAGTCTTGTAGGTGGACATGGCCAGGTATGAGATCTATATAGGAATTTGCAATTCCTACAAAGGGTTTCTCAAAGTCACTTTCATCTTGAATCACGCCTGTAGCTCTTAGCAAGCTCCGGTGAGGAGCGTGCTCAAATCCAACTTTGATAGAATCGGATCTCAGAGTATTTTTTTTCATCAATTCCACATATTTCCTATTTTGGCCAATCCGCCATCAAGACAAAGCCGAAATAAGTTCTTAGGCCGGTATAATAAGGAATTAGGAGGAAGTGCCCTTCGTCCTTTCACCAGCCTTAAATGTTATATCGGCTAAGCTACTGGGACGGGAGCCCAATAATAAGAATTACAATAAGTAGATTTAAAGCAAGCGTGGAGATAAGCTTCGGGACTCTGATTGAGGCCAGAAGACATTTGTAGATCAATATTTCCATTAACTCACTCATCTCTTCATTGTAATTGCTGATGATTCTAACATCTTAACCGTTGACTTGTCAAGATTTTTCTTTATTACTCTGATATATATGTAATTGAGAAATTAGAATTCATCATGTAAGAATTAAAGAATCTAAATAACAATCAATAGATCAAATTTTTTCCACAAAAGGTGGATTTTGCCCTGGGATTTCCGGTTGAACCCGGGATACCAAGGGTCTTCGGTAATATTCAAACCTTTTGTTGCTCCCGTGCCAATTGTCAAATCTTTTGAGAATCTGGACTGCACCGCTAAATCGCTGAGAGACGCCCTCCCGAACATGGCCTGAAACATATATAAAACCCTTCTTCTTGGCCCAGCTGAGATAGACCCGTTTCAGAGTCTTGGCATAGCCGCTTCCTTTATACTTTTGTAATACAACAAAAGCGTATGTGTAGAGTGTGTTCTTTTCTCCCAGATGACTGTCGCACTGGAATGACGGATCGTTGGAAAAATATTCCAATGGGACGCCTATGATGTAACCTATGATCTCTCCACTCTGCCTGGCAACAAAGGGAAGCGTATGTGGATAGTTGAAATATTTTCGGATACTTGTTTTGGTAAGCCTGATATCCTCCGTGAATTCTTCTACAAGATGCTCAGAAATCAAAATCAGCTGAGGGATGTCTTCTTCACCCACGTGTTCCATCAGTTCGATTTGAAAATTAAGAGAAGATGAAGCGATAATCCTGGAGCGGGTTTTTACCGCGATCTCTAATGTAAGTTGCTCTCCGGTTTTATCTGCTGGGTCA
>Ga0187827_10002928_pt1 | contig 22730 bp, 21 predicted proteins | sample ETNtaG_39_FD_167969 | JGI IMG/M metagenome (GOLD analysis project Ga0187827, IMG submission 167969) | Marine microbial and viral communities from oxygen minimum zone, Eastern Pacific Ocean - ETNP2014_SV_150_PacBio MetaG (Illumina Assembly) | ecosystem: Environmental > Aquatic > Marine > Hypoxic... | reverse complement strand
TTTTCATTTTTGCAAGAGTATCTAACTCTTTAGAATTTGTGCAAATCATTCCACCTTCTATAGTAGTCATGTGATGAGCATAATAAAAAGAGAAATTAGAAATGTTTCCCAATGTTCCAATCTTTTTATTATTAAGTTTTGCTCCATGTGACTCACAAACATCTTCGATTAAAAAAATTTTCTTTTTTTTTATAAATTTAATAAAATTATTACTTATTCCAGCAAATCCCATTGCATGAGTTAGGAAAATCGCGGCTGTATTTTTACTTATTTTTTTTCTTACAAGGTCTTCATCTAGAGCTAAATTATTTAAACTAATATCGACAAACACTGGTTTAAATCCAGCATTGATAACCGCAACAACATCAGAATTCCAAGTAAAAGCTGGAACTATTACTTCATTTTTATTTTTTTTTAGCCCTTTAAGTATATTTAAAGATATTAAATTTGCTGATGCTCCAGAGTTTACAAATGTACTATATTTTACCCCAAGCCATTTTGACCATTTTTTTTCAAACTCTTTGACCTTAATTCCATTTGTAAATCTATCTGACGATTTTATAAAGTTAATTAGAGCTTTTTTATCCTCAGGAAGTATATTATTGCTCATTAATTGCCAATGGAATTTTTTCATAATTTGCACAATAAATTAATAATCATTATAATCAAATTAATTCTTAAAAAATAAAACTATATATATAAATTAAAAAACAAATGAAACTTTTATCAGTCGTATTTTCTTTTAGAAATGAAGAAGGAAATATAGAAGAATTAGTTAAACGAATTTCACAAAGTTTAGAAAAAGTTGAAAACTGGAATTATGAGCTAATATTTGTAAATGACGATTCAACTGATAGCTCTGAAAAAATTTTATTAGATCTTCAAAAAAAGTTTCCAATTAAAATAATTAATATGAGTAGAAGATTTGGAATTGATCCGTGCGTTTTAGCTGGTTTTAGAAATGCTGAAGGAGATGCAATAATATATCTGCACACTGATTTACAAGACCCACCTGAAATTATTCCTGAACTTATAAAAAAACATGAAGAAGGATTTGATGTAGTTCATACTGTAAAAACAAAAAGGAAAGGTGAGGCAAAATTTAGAATGTTTGTTACTAAAATTGCTTACTATATTATTAATATTCTATCAGATATAAATCTTCCTGTTCAAGCTGGAGATTACAAATTAGTTTCAAGAAAAGCTCTTAACGAAATATTAAAACAAAAAGAATACAGACCTTATATTAGAGGACTCTCGGTTTGGGTAGGATTTAAGCAAGGATTTGTAAATTACGTGAGAGAACCGAGAAGTTCGGGAATTTCAAAAATGCCTTTACTATCTGCTGGGCCAGTCACTGACTTTATAAATGGCGTAACAAGTTATTCTCTCAAACCATTATACATTGGTATTTTTTTTGGGTTTTTTTCAATACTAATATCTATTGCTATAATAGTTTATGCTTTGTATTTAAAATTTAATAATTTAGCTGTTCCTGGCTCTACGAGTATTATCATTGCAATATCTTTTTTTTCAGGAATCCTTTTATTCACAATTGGTATAATTGGTATTTATTTAGCCAGAATATTTGAACAAACAAAAGGAAGAAATCAGTATGTTATAAAAGATATTAAAGATTATAAATAATTTTCATAAAATGAAAAAATATCTTCCTTACATATTTATTTTTTTAGGTATCATTATTTCTACTTTTGTCTGGGATTTAATTAAATTTCCATATGATAGTGGAAATTTAATTAATGGAAATTATTCAGCAAACAAGATCAGTCCTTTAAATGATACTTTTAGAGGTCTATTTTTCATATTTTTTCCTATAGCTATTTACATAATTGCACAAATTAATATTAATAAGTCGAATCTATTTCTGTCATTCAATACAAATAATGAAAATTTTATTCGTCAAAGCACAACTCATATTGAAGTAAATATTATTTCTCTAATTATTTTTGCTTTTATTATTTTTGAATTTTTTTCATTAAACTATCAAAATTTTATTTCTAAAATAGATGTTCACCATGAAGGGATGTTATTGTCTGCACCTGTAAATTATTATTTTAAAAATAAATTGTGGCTTGGTACACATTATGATTATGGTTTTATTGGCAATAATATTAGTATAATCTTTTCATATATATTTGGAGAATACAGCATAGGAATTAACAGATTTAGTAAGATTGGTTTAATACTTTTAAATAAAGTTCTAATTGTTCTTTTGTGTAGGAAAATAGTAATTAATATTTCAGAATTTAGAAACAAGGGGTTAATTTTTTTTATTTTTTGTTTAAGTTGTTTAAGTTTAGCTAGTTTTTATGAAGATGTTACACCTTTTCACCAAAGAATATTTGTTTTTTTAATTTTCTTTTTATTTTTAATTGAAGTTTTAACTTCTAGTAAAAAAAATAAATTTATAAGTGTTTTAACTGGTTTATTTTCATCAATATCTATTTTATTTTATATTGATATTGGCACTTATATAAATGCACTTATTTTTTTAGCGATTATATTTTTACTTTATCAAAAAGATTTTAAAAATATATTTTACATTTCTTTAGGAATTATCCTGTCATGGCTAATTTTTTATTTAATTATTCCGAATGACGAAATTATTGAATTTATTTATCAGTATAGATTTATAATAAATGTATCTGATTATTTACTCGGAATTGAATTTCCCAAACCATTTTCTGATGGAGCAACCAGGCATACAAAAGCACTTCTAATGATTATTTTATCAGGTGTTCTTTTATTCAATTATTTTTTTAATAAAAAAATTAGTGAAACTAATTCCTCTAAAATAATTCTTCTATTTGTGTTTATTTCTTCAATAATTTTTTTTAAATCAGGTTTAATGAGATCTGATGGACCTCATATTAAATATACATCAGGTTTTTATACTTTTGTTATTTTCTTCTTTATTTATTATTATTTATACAGATTAATAAAGAACAATAGAATTTATTTAAAAATTGAAAACTTGTTTTTTCAAAGAAAATATCTTTTTAGTTTAGTGGTAATTGTACTTTGTATCGGAATTTTTTTAAAAAATTCGACAAATATTAAAAATGTTTTTAATTTAGAAAAAAACTTTTATGCTCTTACAAAAGTTTCTGATGATGATTTTTTAAGTTCTGAATATAAAGAATTTATTGAGTACTTTAAAAATATTTCAATTAATGATGCATGCGTTCAACAGTTTACTGACGACAATGCTTTGCCTTATTTATTAGATAAACCAACATGTACTCAATTTTATGTTAACGCTCACATTTTAAATGGTTGGACAGAAAATAAATTTATTGAACAATTAAAATCAAATAAGCCAGAATATATTGTTTATTCTTCAGAAATTAATTGGTTCAAAGAAAGAAATAATGCACCAAATGCAAAAAAATATATTTTGGATAACTATTTTTTATTTAATCAAATTAAATATTGGCAAATTTACAAAATAATTAAATAATTTATAGTTTAATCAAACCATTCAGAATACTTTTCGGAGTTTTCTTGTAGAAACTTAGGTAGCTGTTTCAAATCAACCTTTTCAAGGCTAAATTCTGAAAATTGTCTATTAATATCTTTTGAGTCCATAAAGTGATTATAGTTTATTTTTTTTTCTTTTAATAAACGTTCGATTTCTTTGCTATCTACTTTTCTGCTCTTATATTCGGCATGCATTTCATCATTTTCAAATTTTTTTAATAAACCTTGTAAATTTTTAACACTTGAAAAATGCCATCCCCCGTTTTGTACAATCTTTAAATCAATAAATTTATAATTGGAAAACATTACATCTAATCTAAAAAACTTGTATTTTTTAGGTTTTACATCTCTCAGCCAACTAATGCTTTTAAGATTCTTAAAACGACAACATTTGGTCCCATACCAATCTAAACTGGGATAAAGAAGATTAAATTTATAATAAAATATCTTTTGATTAAAAATAACAATTTTGTTTTTTATTTTTTCAAAGTTCAAATTTTCTAAATTTGGTATTTCATCGTTATCACTATACATTATAATATCATCTTTGCTGGCATTTGATAAACCACTTTGGATAAAATCTCTTTGCTGCATTATTCTCTTTACGCTATTAGTCCTTTGATCTTCTGGATGTGCCTTGCTTTCATCAATTAAGTTTGAGGGTTCATTCTCTAGTATAATATGCTTGATTTTATTTTTGAATTTTGGAAAATTATTAAGATCAAAATTTATTTTTTTTTCTTTGCCGCTGTGAGAGTATTTTGACTCACAAACTATAAAAGTATCAACATATTCATTAAGAATATTAAATCTTACATCCATCATTAAATCTTCTTCAAAATAAGTTGTGCAATCAAATATTTGCATTTTTTTTAAAATTTTATCATTTTTATTGGCATTCCTTTATATATAATAATGAAAAAAAACATTAAATGCCAGAAACAAAAACAATAAAAAAAATAGTTGAAAAAATATTTCTTAATAAAGGCTTAAAATTAAAACATAGTAAACAGTGTGCTGAAGCTTTAATTAATGCAGAATTGGTTGGTGCTCCATCTCATGGATTATCGAGGCTTAAAATGTATTGTGAAAGAATAGATAAAAAAGTTATCAATAATAATCCAAAAATAAAGATTAGAAAAATTTCTGGTTCTATCACACATATTAATGCTGATAATGCTATTGGATTTGTTGCTGCTCAACTAGGAATAAATCTAGCTATAAAAAATGCAAAAAAAAATGGAATTGGTTTAGTTGCTATTAAAAATAGCGGTCATTATGGATTGTCGGGATATTATGCGGAACAAGCTGCTAAAAAAAATTTAATTGCTCTGTGTTTTACTAATGCTCCACCAGCAATTGCTCCCCATGGTGCAAAGAAAACTTTATTTGGAACAAATCCAATATGTTTTGCAGCTCCGACTGGATCAAAAGTTCCTTTTGTTTTAGACTCATCTGTTTCCATGATTAATAGAGGAAAAATTAGAGTTGCTGCTAAGCTTGGAAAAAAAATACAATTAGGTGTAGCGCTAGATAAAAACGGTAATCCAACAACTGATCCAAAAAAAGCTCTGCAAGGTGTTCAACTTCCTATAGCTGGTTTTAAAGGATCTGGATTAGCATGGATGGTGGATATTTTATCAGGTGTTCTAACTGGCGGAAATCATGGTGGAAAAGTTAAAGATCCATTTGATGATTTTTCTGGACCTCAAAATATAGGCCACTTATTTATTGTTTTTAAACCTAATTTATTTGTTAAAGATTATATGAAAAGAATTAAGGAAAATATCAAAAGAATTAAAAAATTACCAAAACTTAAAGGTATTAAAAAAATATACTATCCTGGTGAAAATAAAGCTGCAAGATTTCAGTTAAATTCAAAAAAAGAAATTAGTATTCCTTCAAATATTTTAAATGAAATTAAAACGTTAAATAAAAGCTGACGCTAGCCAAGCCAACGAAGCAACAGATAAAGATAAAAATAATATATTTAACCGTTTATAATGTTTCTTATTAAACAACTAAGTACCCCAATATTACAATCGAAAGACAGAACATTCCCATTAATACTCTACTCTGAAATCTTTCTCTTTTTTGTTCAATGAATACTCTCTTTTTTAGAACATCTATATTTACTTTTGTTGGAGATGGATCTTTTTTGGTAGAAGTCTCCTGAGGGTTTTCAGTAACTATAGATGCTCTATTTAATATCTCAGTACTCATATTTCTATAAAATAAATTTAACCACTATTTACATTGATTGGTTGTATTCAACCACTATTTATATTGAATGTTAAGTTCAGCTATGTCCAAAATGGGTTGACAAAAATAAACTATGTTCCAAAATGGGTCAATGAATAAAATTAGATGGAGACAGCATATCTCCTCAAAGATACCTGGTCTTAATCAAGCTATAAATTATAAAATTTTTCATCAGTCTATAATCAAAAATTACTCGAAATTATCTAATGTATACATGAATTTTTTATCTGATTGGTTAATTTCTGCAATTAAAGCTTTTAATGACTGCGATAAGTTCCATATATTGATTTGCATTTTTAAAAGAAATTTAAAATTCTACAATGATAACTCAATTATATTTGATTATGAAACCTTTAATAAAACTAAGCAATTTGATATTCAAAAAATAAACATTATAGAATTGGCAAAAACTTTAAACTTACCGAAAGAAACCACAAGAAGAAAACTACTCGAACTCCAAAAATCAGGTGCAATTAAAAGAAATAATAAAAATATATTAATTGATAAAAATTCTATTAAATTATTTAACATCGAAAATATTTTAGATCGTTTAGGAGATGTATTAATTAAAATTTATAATATTAGTTTAAATGAAAATTTACCTTACAATAAAATTATATCAAAAAAAGAAATTGTTGACACAATGAAAAAAAACTTCTCCTTTATGTTATTACATTATTTTGAATTTATTATCCCTTGGTTAATTCGATGGAAGAGATTTTTTAATAATGATACAGAATTATTTATTATATGGAGTATAATCTTTCTTAATAAATCAGTTAAAATAACAGAAAAAAAAGAAAATTCAGATATTTTAACTTGGCGTGCTGAAATTGATAAAGCAAGCACCACTGGAATTAACACAATGTCTTTATCAGAGATAACCGAAATTCCAAGAGCAACGGTTTCAAGAAAAATTAAAATATTATTAGAAAAAAAAATAATTTTTATTGATGAACGTAAATTATTTCACCCAATAATTAGCAATCATAAAAAACAGTTAGAAAGTATTCATGATGTTTCTATAGATGAATTCTGTAAATTTTCTTTAATAGTTTTTAATCTAATTGTTCTTAATTAGTTCTTTTAACAATAAATAAAAAAATAAATGCCGTAACATACATTACTAAAGCGTATGCTGCGGTTGGAATCATATAAACAATATCGCTAAATATTTGTGTCGCTACAAATACAGCCAAAGTTCCATTTTGAAGGCCACACTCAAGCGCAATACATTTTCTTTGTTCAATTCCAGTTGCAAACATTTTTGCAAGATAATAAGCGATGAACATCATTACTACGTTTAGAATTAAAACAACAAGACCTGCTTGGCTTAAATAACTTAATATATTTTCTCTTTCTTCAATCCAAATTGCGGTAAAAACAATTAAAAATAAAACAGCATTGATTTTATTAATAAGTGATACTTTTGGAGAAATAAAATTATCTAAAAACTTTCTAATTATCATTCCTAAAATTACGGGGATAGTTACAACTAATGCCATTTTTAACGCAATACCAGTCATTGTAATTTCTTGAGAAAGATTTGTTACTCCTAATAATGTAGCTGATTGAAAAACAATTAGTGGAACAGAAATAATACTAATCAAACTAATTATGGCTGTTAAAGAAATTGAAAGAGCAACATCACCATTTGCAAATTTAGTTAATACATTTGAAGTAACTCCTCCAGGTGCAGCTGCGATAATCATAACTCCTAAAGCTAGTTCTGTCGGTGTTCTTAAAATAATAATTAATACATAGGCGACTATTGGAAGAATTATTAACTGACAAAATAAACCTACTAGAAAATCTTTAGGGTTTTTTAAAACTCTCGTAAAATCTTCGACTTTTAAGCCAAGTCCCAAACCAAGCATTATAAGGGCTAGTGCAATTGGCGCTATTTTAGTAACTATTTCCATAAATCTAATCTACCACATTTTATTTACCACATTGTTGTTAAAATTACTTTATAGAAATGTGAAAAAACAATATAAGAAATTTCAATGTTATCAGATAAAAAAGTAGTTTGCCCCCTGAATCTTCTTGAAAAAGCTAGTAGCAAAAAGAGAATCAAAGCCGCAATTGTTAATGCCGGAAAACCACTTCCAATGCTTTCTGTATTAGATGCGATAAATGAAAAACTTATCGAACCTATTTTTATTGGTGATAAGAAAGAAATACAAAAGTGCGCTTATGAGCTAAAATGGGATATTTCCAATTATAGAATTATCCACGAACCAGTTGAGAATAATACTGCTGAAATTGCTGCAAAATTAGCTTCTGAAAATGAAGTTAAAATAATTGTTAAAGGACATATTCACACAGACATTTTAATGAAAGAAGTTTTTAAAAGACAACATAAATTAATTAATAAAACACGCTTAAGCCATATTTGGCATATGACGCTAGAAAAAAATGATAAACCATTAATTATTACAGATGGTGCTTTAAATGTTATGCCAAATATCAAAACAAAAATGCATATATTAAAAAATGCAGTTAATTTTGCAAAAAGAATTGGAATAGAAAGACCTAAAATAGCACTATTATCAGCAACTGAAGAAGTTATTGATAGTGTGCCAACTACATTAGAAGCAAAGGAATTAACAGAACTTGCCAAATCAGAAAAAGTAGATGCAGATGTTTTTGGTCCATTAGCATTTGATAATGCAATTTCTAAAAAATCTGCATTAATTAAAGGAATAAAAAATGAAGTTGCGGGACAAGCAGATATATTATTAGTACCAAATGTCGAAACTGGAAATTCGCTTGTTAAAATGATGATTTATTTCATGGGTGCTTGCGCAGCTGGAGTTGTTATAGGTGGTAAAGTGCCAGTGGTCATAACAAGTAGGTCAGATGATGCTCCAGCAAGACTAGCTTCTATAGCTGCTGCGGTTGTTGCATTAGATTGATTAATGATTTAAATTTTTAAAAAATTATGGCCGTAAAATATTTAAAAAAATCACCAAAAACATCATCTACTGACGACTCTAAAACAAGAGAAATTGTAGAAAATATTTTAAAAGATATAGAAAAAACAAAAGAAGAAGGCTGTAAGGAACTTGGTAAAAAATTTGATAAGTATGATGGTAAGATAATAGTTTCTAAAGAAAAAATCGAAGAGATAAAAAAAAATTTAGACCAAAAAACTAAAGATGATATTCAATTTTCTCATGAAAGAGTTAGAAAATTTGCAGAAGCACAGTTAAAAAATTATGGTCAAGACTTTGAGATTGAACTATCAGATGGTTTGTATGCTGGGCAAAAATTAATACCGGTTAATACTGCTGGATGTTATGTTCCGGCAGGAAGATACGCTCATATTGCTTCCGCGGTAATGAGTGTGACTACTGCTAAAGTTGCTGGTGTAAAAAATATACTTGTCTGTAGCTCGCCTAAACCAAAAGTAGGTGTACACCCCTCTATTATTTATACCGCTGATTTATGCGGTGCAAATGTAATTATGAATTTAGGTGGGGTGCAAGCTATTGCTGCAATGACAAATGGATTATTTGGAAACGCTCCGGCTGATATTCTAGTAGGTCCTGGCAATCAATTTGTTGCAGAAGCAAAAAGAATTTTGTTTGGAAAAGTTGGTATAGATCTTTTTGCTGGACCAACTGAAATTGCAATAATAGCTGACGAAACAGCAGATCCTGAAATCGTTGCTTATGATTTAGTTGGACAAGCTGAACACGGTTATAATTCTCCAGCCTGGTTGTTTACAAAAAATAAAAAATTAGCAGATGATGTAATGAAAAGAGTTCCAGAATTAATTGCAGATTTACCTGAGCTTCCAAAGCAAAGTGCTGGTGATGCTTGGAGAGATTTTGGGGAAGTAATCCTATGTGATACCGATGAAGAAATGGCAAAAATTAGTGATGAGTATGCTCCGGAGCACTTGGAAGTTCAAACTAAAAATTTAAAATGGTTTCATGAGAAACTAAAAAATTATGGTTCTTTATTTATAGGAGAAGAAACTACAGTTGCTTACGGTGATAAATGTTCAGGAACAAACCACATTTTACCAACAAAGGGTGCTGGGAGATATACCGGAGGATTATTTGTTGGAAAATTTATCAAAACTTTAAGTTTTCAAAGAATGACAAAAGAATCTACAAAAGAAGTAGGTGCTGCAGCGGCAAGAATTTCAAGATATGAAGGAATGGAAGCTCACGCTAGAACTGGCGATGTAAGACTAAGAAAATACGGTTTTTCAAATAAATAATTAAATCTATAAATAATAAAAGAGCAAAAATGCTCATGTTGATTTGTTTATAACTCAAACTAAAAACACACAATATGTTCTATATTTATAGGTCTTTTTATACCAAATTTTTCATCTACTTCATGTTGATGAGTATGGTGGGAATGAACAAATACTGGAATTAATAAGTTGCTATTAGTTTTAAGAGTATAAATAAAATTAGTTCCCCTAAATTTTCTATCTACCACCTCTAATTTCAAATTACTTTTGTCATCATGCTCTAAGTCTTCTGGTTGCAGTAACAACTGCACATCAGAACCTTTTGGATAATGTTTAGTAAAATTACCTTTAATAGTGCCCAGGTCTTCATTTTCTAAACTATTCTCTCCAGTTACTTTGGCTGGGATTAAAATTCCTCTATTTAAAAAATTTACAACTTCTATTGAATTTGGAAAATGATAAACATTATAAGGATCATCGTACTGTCGTAGTTGTCCATTTAATATAATTCCACATTTATTTCCTAAGTAAAAAGCTTCATAAGAGTCATGAGTAACAATTATAGTAGTGATCTTAGAATTGTTTAAAATTTGTTTTAATTCTACTTGTATTTCTTCTTTAAAATTTTGATCAACATTTGATAAAGGTTCGTCTAATAGTAGTAAGTCTGGTTGGGATACCAAGGATCTTGCCAACGAAGCTCTTTGTGCTTCGCCTGCGCTTATTTCATGAGGATATTTATTTAATATTTTTTCTAAATTTAATAATTTAATTATATCTTTTGAATTAATATTTTTTTTCTTCCTAGTTCTTCTATTTGAACCAAGATCAATATTTTTTTCAACATTATAGTGTGGAAATAAACAGTTTTCCTGAAATGATAAAGCAACATTCCTATCTTCTGGCTCTACATGCTTATTTTTTGATGACAAAATTTTATTTTTTAAAATTATTTGACCATCTTTTATTTTCTCTAATCCAGCTATTGTTCTTAAAATAGTTGTTTTACCAATTCCAGAAGGTCCCAGAAGACATAAAATTTCTCCTTCGTTCTCTATTAAAAGATTTACATTATTTACTTTATTTTTACCACCAGCAACAAAAGAAACATTATTTATTTCAAAAAAATTATTTTGCATTAGCCTTTTAATATATATCTAGATGTAGTTAAAATAAACGAACTTGCAATCAAAATTAAAAATAGAGAAGGTACGGCAGCAGCTTCAAGTAAGTCTTGGGATGCAAAAATATATGCGGTTGTTGCAAAAGTTTCAAAATTAAATGGTCTAAGTATTAATGTAATCGGAAGCTCTTTTATCACTTCAATTGATATTAAAATTCCAATCAAGAAAACAGAATTTCTTAAATATGGTACATGAATGCCTATAAAAGTTTTCACTTTTGAATATCCTAACAAATATGAACTTTCATCAATTGATTTGTTTATTTTCTCGTAGCCAGATTTAATTCCATTAAATGCTAATGAATAAAATCTTATGAAATAAACAATTACTAACCCAATTATTGATCCAATAAATATTTTTTTTATAGAAACTAAACCAAAAAATTTTATTATAGTATTATCAAACCAAGCTATAAATGTAATAAATGCAACTGCTAATATAACACCAGGAATAGCATATCCAGTAATTGAAAAAGTTGATAGTAATTTTAAAAATTTGCTTCTAGTTACTCTATTACCGTAATTTGATAAGAATGAAAAAAATAACAGTATAGCGCTAGTTAAAAATACCAACACGACAGTATTAAAAAACAATTGAGATATATTTAAATCTATAAAATTTTTTGGAAAAATTATTGACCAATATAGCATTTGTAAAACTGGAAAAGCAAAACTTACAAAGAAAACTATTGCACAAATAAAAAAGGCGGCAAAAGAAAAAATTCCTTTGAGTTTAATTTTTTTTTTTATTTTTATTCCTCCTTTTAAAGGTGTGTGATATTGAGCTTTTTTTCTTGAGATATTTTCTATGTAAAATAATGCAAATATAAATATTAAAAGGTAAAATGATAATTGATTTGCAAATGCTAAATCATCAAATGAAATCCAAGAATCATAAATACCAGTTGTAAGAGTTGAAATACCAAAAAAAGAAACAGAACCAAAATCAGATAAAGTTTCCATAGCAACCAATGCTAAACCAGCAACAATAGCAGGTCTAGCCGAAGGTAAAATTATTGAGAAAAAAGATTTTTGTCTCGTAAATCCTAAATTTTGACCTAATTCAATAAGATTTTGAGATTGATGATGAAAAGATGCTCTTGTTAAAACATAAACATAACCGAATAAAGAAAAAGAAATTGATAGTATCGCTCCTATCATTCCATCAAATTTAGGTATTTGCTTGTTATAATTACCATCTCCAAAAATTGTTTTTAAAATTGAATATAAGGTTCCATAGTTTTCAAAAAAAGCAGTTAAAGAATAAGCATAGATATAAGCTGGAACAGCAAATGATAATATTAAAGCCCATTTAAAAAACTTCGCTCCTTTAAAATCATAAAAAGAAACAAGATAAGCACACCCTACTCCAATTATTAAAGTAAGAATTAATACCCCAACTAATAATGTTAGAGAATTAAAAATATATTCGTATAGAAATGTGTTTTTTAATATTTCAAAGTAATTTGTAGTATCTTCAAAAAAACTTGAGAATACTGTTACTATTGGAATAGCAACAATAAGAGAGGTTAAAAAAGAAGAAACATACCAAGTATTTATTCTCATATTTTATAATCAATATAAGACATAAATTTTTTAATCTCTTTCATTTATTTCCAACCGGCAGCAAGCATTACTTCTAACGCAATTGCTTGTTTTTTTCCGTAGTTAACAACTTTAGTTTTAAGATCTTGTTTAAAATCTAATCCCATATTAACCACTAATGGATGAGGTGATACACCCTCAATCATTGGATATTCAAAAGTATTATTTACAATATGCTCTTGAGCTTCTTTGCTTAATAAAAACTCTACCAATGAAATTGCATTTGCTTTATTAGGTGCGCCTTTTACTAAGCCAGCACAACTAATATTCATATGTGTACCTCTGCCATCTTGGTTTGGAAAGAATGGTTTAACTTTTTTTGCAGCCTCTTGTTGCTCTGCACCTTTTTTACCGGATAACATTAAAGCAAGATAATAAGTGTTTGCAACTGCAATATCAGCTTCGCCAGCTGCTACTGCAAGTATTTGGGCTCGATCATTACCTTTAGGTGTTCGCGCCATGTTCGAAACAACGCCTTTTGCCCATTCTGCTGTAGCTTTTTTTCCATTATTTTTAACTAATGAAGCAACAAGTGATTGGTTATATATGTTGTTTGACTTTCTTATAACAAGTCTACCTTTCCATTTAGGATCAGCCAAACTTTCATAAGTTAAACCAACCAATTCAGCTCCTGAAACTCTTTCTGGAGCAAAATAAACTATTCTTGCTCTCTTCGCAATTCCAACCCATTGTGAAGTCCTAAAGTTTTTTGGAACAGTTAATTTAATCACATCCGATGTTAATCCTCCTTGAAGCATACCTTTTGCTTTAAAAGCTCCACATCTTCCTGCGTCAGCAGTAATATATAAATCTGCTTTGCTATCAGATCCCTCTTCTATTATTCTTTTCTCTAAAGCTTTAGATTTTCCAGAAACAATATTAACTTTAATTCCTGTTTTAGATGTAAACTTCTCATAAAGTTGAATATCGCTGTCGTAGTGTCTTGCGCTAAATACATTAACCTCTGAAGCAAATGCTACAGAATAAATTAATGAAAATATTAATGATATAATTGTCAAACGTTTCATTTTTTTCCTATTTTCCGCATAAATTTAATGTAAATGATAACTATTCGCGATGATAATGATTATCAATAAAATAATGTAGCTGCGACGTTTTGGCTTAGTTTTCTAAAACTAAAACACATAGTACTTCGATAAGGCTCTACCGAATCCAACTAGCCTTTATCTTATCTTTACAGTTAAAAACATTGATCAAAGCTAATTATAATCAGATTTATGATTTGCTAAAAATTAATTTTTTTCTTCGTAATTATTATTTGTTTTATCGTCTTCACTAGCGTCAGTTTTATCGCCTTCATTATCTCTATAAAACTTTCTTATCAATTTCTCTTCTCTTTTTTTTTGATCTTCATCAAAATTTATTTCCCATTGTCTTAATTTTTCTTGTTCTTCTTTAATTCTTTTTTCTTCTTCAATTTTAGCTTCTAAGGCTCTTTGTTCTTTTTCTTCTATTAATATAAGTTCTTCTTCTTTTAATTTTCTCTTTTTTTCTTCTGTTTTTTGTTGTTGTTCTTTTAATCTAAATTCTTTTTCTTCTGCTTCTTGTTGCTGTTCTTTTAATTTAAATTCTTTTTCTTTTTCTTTATACTCTTGTTGCTCTGCTGATATCTGAGCCTCTCTTTCTTGTATTCTTTGTGTTTCTAAATCTTTCAACTTTTGTGCAGTTTCTTTCAATTTTTGCTCCTCATATTGTAACATGTGGTTTTTTTCTCTTAATTTCTGATCCTCTTCTTTCTGTCTTTGAGCTTCCAAATCTTTTAATCTTTGTTGTTCATCTTTTAATTTTTGTTCTTCTTCTTTCTGTCTTTGAGCTTCCAAATCTTTTAATCTTTGTCGTTCATCTTTTAATTTTTGTTTTTCTTCTCTAACTCTTTGTCTTTCCAAGAGTTGCACCCTTAATTGCTCTTCTTTTATTTTTATTTCATCTTCCCTTATTTTTTTTTCTTCCTGATCTTTTAATTTTTGCTCTTCTGCCTTTAGTCTCTGAGCTTCAATTTTTCTTGCATATTCTTCATTTTTTTTTTGTTGTTTTTCATTGCCTAATCTTAGTTTTTCTTTGGATTCTAATCTTTCCTTTTCTTCTTTTATTCTTATATTTTCTTCTTTCTGTCTTTGAGCTTCCAAATCTTTTAATCTTTGTTGTTCATCTTCTATTTTTTGCTGATCAATTTTTTGTTGTTGCTTTTTATCTCTTAGTAATTGTTTTTTTTGTTCAATTTTCTCTTTTTTAATTTTCTTAGCTATTTCTTCATCCCTCTTTTTTTTAAAATTTTGAAAAGTTTTATTTAAAGATTGCTTTGTCTTATTTAAAGATTGCTTTGTCTTATTTAATGATTTTGATGCAATTTTTCCTAAGTTATCTAAACCTAATTGCTTAAGTAATTTTTTTTTTGTTTCCACATATCTCCGTTAAAGATTAACTTATCATTCATTTGTATTCATAAAAGTTTGTTTATGATTGTTTTGGTTCCAATAACTGCTGACTTAACTGGATTAATTAAAAATATATATATAAACACAATTAATACGTGTATAAGAATGTTGTTTTATAATATTATTTACCCTAGAAAAATGGTTACTAAAATTCCCACTCTGAAATTTTACTATATAGAAAATTTCTAAATGCTTGGACTCTAGCTACATTTTTTAGTGATTGGGGGTATACGAAATGAGCTTCAGTTATGGGTCCCTCTACATTAGGTAATATTTTTATAGTATTGGGCTGTTTAACTGTTAAATAATCAGGAATAGCTGCTAAACCCACTCCACTTTGAACTGCTAATAATAAACCATAAACACTATTCACTTTCATTGTTGGCTTTCTCTTTTTGTTATCTTTCATGCCAAGTTTTAATACCCAATCAGGATCATAAACTGGAGATGGAGCGCCTCTTCCAAAAGAAATAAACTTATGTTTATTAAGATCATTTACGGTTTTTGGATATCCATATTTTTCAAGATATTTGGGAGATCCATAAATATGGTAATTAATATCTATTAGTTTTTTTTGAATATAGTTAAGTTGTTTTGGTCTTCTCATAAAAATTCCAACATCAGCTTGTCTTGTGCTTAAATCTAATTCTTTATCATCAAAAATAAGCTCAACTTCTATTTCAGGATTAAGCTGCATAAATTCCTGAATTCTCGGTGTTAGCCAAGTAGTGCCAAAACTTACTACTGTTGTAACAGTCAACTTACCTGAAGGTTTGGTTTTTTTATCTCCCAAGGTAGTTTCTACTTCTTTTAATTTAGTAATTACTTCACGAGCTGTTTTAAATACATATTCGCCATTTTCTGTTAATGTAAGACCTCTAGCATGTCTTTCGAACAATTTTACTTTTAATTCATCTTCTAAAGATTGTATTTGCCTACTAATTGCCGATTGACTTAAATTTAAGTTAATTGTTGCACTAGTAAAGCTGCCTGCTTCTGCTACCGCATGAAATATTTTTAATTTATCCCAATCCATACTACTTATTTACATCCACCACAATTCTTCCTGAAGTTTGTCCTTTAAGCATTTTTGGAAAAGTATTTATTAATTCTTCCATACTTATAACTTGAATAATTTCTTCCAGAACTTTAAAATCTACTAATCTTTCAACTTGAGACCATACAAATTGTCTTCTCTTCATACTAACTTGTATTGAATCAATCCCCCAAAGTTTAACACCTCGTAAAATGAAAGGCAAAACATTTGTGTTTAATTTAATTCCACCAGCATTTCCACATGCAGCAACTATACCTGAATGTTTTGTTTGAGATATAGCATGAGCTAAAATATTTCCACCCACTGTATCAACTACTCCATCCCAAATTGCTTTTCCAAGTAATTTTGTTTCACCTTCAAATTCTGACCTATTTACAATGTTTTTTGCACCAAGTTTTTTTAATAATTCAGTGTTTTCGATTTTACCAGTAACTGCTGTAACATTATAACCTAATTTAGACAAAGCCATCACCGCAATAGTACCAACGCCGCCTGTTGCACCAGTTACTAATACGTCATTTACTTTTTCGCCTAACAAAATTTCTTCTCTTGCATTAACAGCGAATGCGCAAAGTAAAGCAGTGAAACCTGCCGTTCCAATTATCATAGATTCTTTTGTTGATAAATTCTTTGGTTTCTTAACTAGAAATTCTTTTTTCACTTTTGCTAACTGAGAATATCCACCATGATAATTTTCACCAACTCTACAGCCTGTTAAAATTACTTCATCATCTTCTTTAAACTCATCAGTATTGCTCTCTAAAACTTTTCCTGAAAAATCAATCCCTGGTATTCTTGGAAAATCTCTAACTAGTTTTCCACCATCATTTAAAATCAAAGCATCTTTGTAGTTTAAATCTGAATAATCTACTTTTACAAGAATATCTCCTTGGTCTAAAAAATTATAGTCTAATTCTTTAATTTCTCTCGAGAACTTTTCAGATTTTTGATCAATTACAATAGCTTTAAATTTATTGGACATAATTAAAATATAACTAAGATTTACTTACTAATAAATCTTAAATATCTGTTTTGAAAACTTAAATCCTCTTTAAATTTTCCTAAATAATAATTTGTGACTGTGGTTGCTTGTTCTTTTTTAATACCTCTCATAGTCATGCACTGGTGGGTTGCATCTATTGAAACGGCAACGCCTTTAGCATCGAGAGCTTCCATTAAGGTTTTTGCAATTTGCATTGTTAACCGTTCTTGGGTTTGCAGTCTTTTTGCAAACACTTCTACAATTCTCGCGAGTTTACTTAAACCAACTATTCTTTCATTTGGAATGTATGCAACATGAGCAACGCCTATTATTGGTGCCATATGGTGCTCACAATGGCTTTGAACTGAAATATTTTTTTGAACAACCATATCATCATAGCCTTCTACATCTCCAAATGTTTTTTCTAAAACATGTTTTGGATCTTCATTGTATCCTTGGAAATATTCTCTAAAAGCTTTCATTGCTCTTTTAGGAGTTTCTAAAAGACCTTCTCTAGATGGATCTTCTCCAATCCATTTTATGATTTTGATAAAAGCTTCCTCGACTTCTTTATCCGAGATATTTTGACTTATTTTTTCATTTTCATTTTTTACTAATTTCATAATGTATTTTTATATATATAAATCGTTAATTTTAAAATATTTAATATAGTCTCTAATATGTTAGATAATCAATAATATATGTTTAAAAAGAGAGAAAATGTCACTGAAATAGAAGAGGGAAGTTTACTATCTCCTAAATTCGACAATGATGGTCTAATTCCCGTAATTACAACATGTTTTAAAACCAAAGAGATTCTTATGCATGGTTATATGAATGTGGAAGCTCTTAAATTAACAATAGAAACCAAAGAAGCCCACTATTGGAGTAGATCTAGAAGGCAAATTTGGCACAAAGGAAAGACAAGTGGATTTGTCCAAAAAGTTAAAGAAATAAGAATTGATGATGATCAAGATTCTGTGTGGCTAACTGTTGATATAGGTGATGGTGCCAGTTGTCATGTCGGTTATCGCTCATGTTTTTATAGATCTGTGCCTCTAGGTAAAATTGATAATGCTAGACAAATAGAAATGAAATTTGAAGAAAAAGAAAAAAAATTTGATCCAAAAAAAGTTTATAAAGACGAACCAAATCCAACAAAAATTTAATACCTTGATTAATTTATTTATAAAGAAGGATCCGGGCCCAAAAGTTTTACACTATATTTATTAAAAAAATTATATAACTGCCCGTGGCTACAGTTGCACAAACTGCTGAAAGTATTTTTAATTTCATAGCAGTTTTTCCTTTGTATAGACATGACATTGCGATGAAAATAACAAATGGAACATATGAAATTGAAAAAATCATTTGTGTCGACATTTCATATATTTAAAGAATAAAAAAAAAAAATAATTGATTTAAATCAAAAAATTCAATTATGATTTACATCAAATATTTTTAGTATTTTTTTATTACAATGATTTTAATGCTTCGTATTTCATTGTGCTATATGTCTGTAGTAATAATTTTTTCACTTTTTTTTTTACGACTATAAAAAAACCAAATTTTTTCAATCAGTTTGGTAATGATCAAAAAATACAAAAAATTTCAAAATGAAAGCTGTGCACTAGAAGAAAAGAGTAGAATGTTAGCGTTTATGAATTAACTTAATAAACTAATAGCGCACAGCATAAAAAAAATACAATAAAAATTGACTTTTTATATTGATATATATCAATTTATTACTTTGCGTAGCTTTCTAACATATTAATATCTGATAAATAAATTTGTTTAGATGTTATAAGTTTAATAACATTCGATGCTTTAAGATTAGAAAATTCTCTACTAACAGTTTCAATAGTTAATCCTAGGTAATCTGCTACGTCTTGTCTAGACATTGGCAAACTTATTGGATTATTTTGCCATCCTATTCGCTTACGTTGTTCAGATATATTAAGTAAAAATTTAGCTATTCTTTCAAGAGCATTTAATTTGCCGAGCACAGTTAATCGATCTTGGGCAAGTGTTAATTCAAATGAAGTTTTGTTTAAAAGTTCTTTTGCAAGAACAGGATTTTCATCCAAATATTTGTCTAGTATTTTTTGATCAAAAACACACGTTTTAAGATCTCCAATGGATTCCGCACAATAATTATATTTGTTATTTTTATAAGAACCAAAAAAGTCTCCAGGATATAAAAAACCAGTGATTTGAATACGACCGTCGTCCAGCAATTGATAGATTTTTACATTTCCTTCTGTAATATTGTATAGGTAAGTCGATGAATCATTTTGAAGAAAAATATTTTCTTTATTTGAGAAATTTTTTTCAAATGAAACTTTAGAAAAATAATTTAACTTTTCGTCATCTAAACAGCGGCAAAATGAATAGGTTCTAACCTTACATATAGTACATCTATTAGTTAATTTTTCTTCTTTAACGATTTGGGCTGGATTCATAACTTTAATATAAATCTTAGTGAATAAAATAACAATTGATTTATATCAAATAAATTCGAGCAAAATTTAATATCATACTGAAATGAGTTCTAAAAATGTTGAACCAAACAATAGTGTAGGTGTGTCAATTTCTTTTTATAATAGTGATAATATTTATCCATTGCTGCCTTTGCTTTCTGAAGAATTTCCAAATTGGACCGTTGATAAGATAAAAAATTATGTAAAGCTTGTAATTTCTAAAGAGAATAACTCCGCTGGTATGCTTGTAGCAAAAAATAAATCCCTATACAGTGTTGGATTGTTGATTTACACATTTCAATCAATCAGCTCAAAATATCTTTACAACAATATAAAAGAAGAATTTACAAATGGACTTATTGTTGAAAATATCATTGCTTCAAGTCCTATCTTAAAACAAAAAATTTTTTTAACAATTATAGAATATGCAATTAATGTTGCAAAAAAAAATAGTTGTAAATTTATTGAATTGCCTAGATTTGATGAAAATTATCAATTAATCAGTAATAAATATCATAATAAAATAATTAAATTTAACAGTTTTAGAACTGCGATAGATCTTTCTTAATCACATATTTCCATATTTAGGTTCGCCTCCACCTTCGGATGTTACCCATGTTATGTTTTGGATTCGAATCCAAAAGAATTATATTATATTTTTTAAAAAAAAATCACGAAAAACTCTATAACTAATTCCTATTGACATTTTAAAGAAATATGCAATTGATTTATTCTAATGGATGTACTTGATATTAATTCACTAGTTGATCATCATAAAAAAATACTAAATGTAAATAATTATCCTTACGGTCATTGCACTACAAAAAAATTTTTACCTGAAGATATGATAAAATCTATCTCTTCATCATTTAGATTTCCAGATCAAATATACTCATCTTCTGATGTTTTATTTCAAAAAACAAAAAAAGCATTGAATGACTATAATTTGTTTCCTTCTGAAATTAAAAAAATTGTAGATTATTTAAATTCAAAAAATTTTACAAATATTTTAGAATATAAATTTAAAATAAATAACTTAGTAGCTGATCCTTCATTATTTGGTGGTGGAATGCATGAAAGTAAAAATGGTGGATATCTAAAAATACATTCTGATTTTAGATATATTAGGAACAGAAAACTCAAAAGAATATTGAACTTACTGATATATTTAAATGATAATTGGGATGAAAAATGGGGAGGTGCAATTGAGTTATGGGACCAAAAAATGAAAAATAATTTCGTAAAAGTATTTCCAAAAATTAACCACGCTGCAATCTTTAGAACAGATACAGAGTCTAATCATGGTTTCCCTGATCCTATCACTTGTCCTAAAAGTATAGGAAGAAAATCTTTAGCTATTTATTATTATATTAATGATAACTCACTATTTAGAAGAACAAAATATTTTTATGCAAGATGGAAGAGAAGACCAGGAATTGATGAACCTAAATTTGGTGATAATAGAAATTTTTTAGAAAGATTTAAAAATAGTTTTTTATTTAGATTTAAATAAATTACATATTACCGTATCTTGGCCCACCACTGCCCTCTGGCGTTACCCAAGTTATATTTTGGGATGGTTCTTTGATGTCACAAGTTTTACAATGAATGCAGTTTTGTGAATTAATTACAAATTTTGGTGAATTGTTTTCATATTGAACTTCGTATACACCTGCGGGACAATATCTTTGCGCAGGCTCATCATATTTTTCAAGATTATATTTAATTGGTAATTCTGGGTCTCTCAGTTTCAAATGAACAGGTTGATTATCTGAATGATTTGTTCCTGTCAAATATACGGAGCTTGTTTTGTCAAAAGTTATAACATTATCAGATTTAGGATATTCTATCTTTGGCATTTTATCAGCCGCTTTCAAGCACTCATGATCTGCATGTTTATGTTTTAATGTGAAAGGAAGTTTTCCTCTAAATAAAATTTGATCTATTCCCGTAAATAAAATTGCTAAAAATAAACCCCATCTAAAACTTGGTTTAATATTTCTTGCTTCATGTAATTCTTTTTGAACCCATGATTGTTTAAATTTATCTTCATAAATTGAAAGATTTTTGTTTTCGTTTAAATGTTCAATTATCGTTTCTGCTGCAATCATTCCACTTTTCATTGCAGTATGAGATCCTTTGATCTTTGGCATATTTAAAGTACCTGCATCGCATCCAATTAATAAAGCTCCGGGCATATACATTTTTGGTAAGCTTTGAAGTCCACCTTCAATTAGTGCTCTTGCGCCATAGGAAATTCTTTTTCCACTTTCTATAATTTTTCTAATTGCGGGATGAGTTTTAAATCTCTGAAACTCATCAAATGGAGACAGGTGTGGATTTTGGTAATCTAGACCTATTACATAACCAAGGTATACTTGTTTATTTTGTGCATGATAAACAAAACTTCCACCATAAGTATGATTATCCAATGGCCAACCAGCAGTATGCATAACTAAACCTTCTTCATGATTGTTTTCATTTACTTCCCAAATTTCTTTAAAACCAATTCCGTATTGTTGTGGATCTTTATTTTTGCTTAATTCAAATTTTTCTATTAATTGCTTACCTAAATGGCCTCTGCATCCTTCTGCAAAAACTGTCACTTTAGCATGAAGCTCCATTCCTGGTTCAAAACTATCTTTTTTATTACCTTCTTTATCTAAACCCATGTCTTGTGTTGCAACTCCTTTAACAGACCCATCCTCATTATATAAAATCTCGCTCGCAGGAAAGCCCGGAAAAATTTCAACACCTAAGTTTTCGGCCTGCTCTGCTAACCATCTACATAAATTAGCTAAACTAATAATATAATTTTTGTGATTTTGTTGAATTTTAGGAAGTAACCAAGTGGGCCAACTTAGCGATTTTATTTTTCCTAAAAAAATAAATTTTTCTTTGGTAACTTTAGTTTTAACTGGTGCGTTTAATTCTTTCCAATTTGGAAATAACTCATCTAAGGCTCTTGTTTCAAAAACATTGCCTGATAAA
>Ga0187827_10002927_pt1 | contig 22732 bp, 21 predicted proteins | sample ETNtaG_39_FD_167969 | JGI IMG/M metagenome (GOLD analysis project Ga0187827, IMG submission 167969) | Marine microbial and viral communities from oxygen minimum zone, Eastern Pacific Ocean - ETNP2014_SV_150_PacBio MetaG (Illumina Assembly) | ecosystem: Environmental > Aquatic > Marine > Hypoxic... | reverse complement strand
TTTCGGTATTTAAGCAGTTTAGAGTGAGTATCACTTGAAGATGGTCCACATAATGGTAGTATCGATTTCAAAAATATAAACTTGTTACAAATTTAACGGACGTTTAAATAGAATGACAACAACCACTAAAACTGATCCGGCGTTGGTTTCACATCTTTTAAGACGGGCTGGGTTTGGGTCGGATATAACTGAAATCAATCACTACACTTCACAATCTTATGAAAGATTAGTAGAAGATTTACTGAATTCTGAAAAATTCCCTGACGTAGATGATAACGCGATCGGAAGATATTACCCGAGTTTAGCAGCATGCAAAGACGATTTAGGACCATGGGTTACTAGATGGTTTTACAGAATGATAAACACAAAAAGACCACTTCAAGAGAAAATGGCGTTATTTTGGCATCATGTTCTTGCTACGGCTTGGTTTAAAAGTGAACATTCACCTTCGATGATAGATCACATACAGATGTTAACAACAAACGGACTAGCAAATTTTAGAACGATATTACTTGAATTATCGCGTGATCCCGCGATGATATATTGGCTAGATAATAATGAAAACCACGCAAAGTCTATAAATGAAAATTATGGCCGAGAAATCTTAGAACTATTTTCAATGGGCATAGGAAATTATTCTGAAGACGACATAAAGAGTGCTGCGAGATCTTTTACGGGATGGAGTTTTAAACAACCACTTCCTCTATATCCCTTTGGTCATTATGATTCTGGGTTTAGATTTATATCTGAAGATCATGATTATGGCGAAAAAACGTTCTTGGGTCATAAAGGGAATTTCAACGGTGAAGATATTATAAATATAATCGCTTCGCAAGAAGCAACAGCTAAGTTCGTTTGTCGCCATCTATACAATTTTTTTGTCGAAGACGAACCTCAAGTTCCGGCCTGGAGTATTACACCACCCAAAAATCAGGCTGCAATAGACTCATTAGTGAAATCATGGTTCGAATCAGACGCCGATATCAGATCGGTGATGAGAACACTTTTTAATGCAGAGTGGTTCAAAAATTCATTACAAAAAAGAGTTAAGTGCCCCGCCGAGTTTATTGTAGGCACATTAAAAATTTCCGGAGATTTTAAATACCCTGAACCAGGACTAAAGGATCTTGATGGAACATGCATAGCGATGGGACAAGCATTAATGAATCCTCCATCTGTTGAGGGGTGGCACACAGGAAAGGAATGGATAGACGGAGGGACTCTAACTGAAAGAGTAAATTTTGCAGTAAAAATGCTGAATGATCCGAAAAAACCAGGTGTAAGGAACATAATATCAATAATAAAAGAGAACGGAAAAACAGTGCCGCCTGAGATGTTTGTTTCAAAAATGTTAGAAGCGTTGGGATATTTAAAAGTAAGTGACAACACTCATTCTTTACTTACAGATTTTGCTGAAAAGGATGGTCATTTGAAATTTGGGACTGAAAAAGAATCACAAAAATCTGAAATTAGGATAGTCAGAATGTTGCGTCTGATCGTTTCTTCGATGGAATTTCAATTTGCGTAACAAGATATACGGAAGGATATTGTGACAATTACAGAAAATATTTCCTCGAAAGAACCTGTGTTGGTTGTTGTTCAATTGTCAGGTGGGAATGATTTTATGAATACCGTTATACCTTTCACATCAGGTGTCTACTACGATAATAGACCACTTGTCGGAATTCCAGAGGATAAGGTTATACCGTTCACTGAAACTTTGGCATTTCATCCATCAGCGAACGCTCTAAAAAAGTTATATGGGCAAGGAAAGGTGGCAATAATTCAAGGTATAGGATATGAAAATTCAAGCAGGTCCCATTTTCGAGCAATGGACATATGGCACACTTGCGAACCTAATCACATTGCAGTTGAAGGTTGGTTGGCTAAAGTCATAAGACAAATAGACCCAGACAGTAAAAATCCCGTTACAGCGGTTAACTTTGGCAGAGGTTTACCGCGTGCTCTTGCGGCACCAGGTGTCGTGGCAACTTCAGTGGGTGATTTAGATAATTACGGCTTAATGTCGGATATTGAAAAACACCGCGAAAAAGAAGAAGATTTGGAAATATTCAGAAGAATGTACACACCTGCTATCGGGAGCGGGATGGTTACAAATTATTTCGGCCAAACAGGGCGAAATGTTTTAACGGGGGCGGAAATTCTATCTGAATCTCCGGTGAACTATTCATCTACAGTAGAGTATTCTGATAACCCGATCGCTCGTTCATTAAGGGACGTAGCAAGAGTTCATTTATCTGGATTAGGAACAAAGATTTTTTACACCAGTCACGGCGGATACGACCATCACGCCCAAGAAGTTCCCAATCACGCCCGGTTATTGACCGAGTTAACTGAAGCTATTAGTGATTTTATGAATGATCTTTCCGAACATGATGCCGCGCAAGAAATCGTTATTTTGGTCTTCACGGAGTTTGGAAGAAGGGTAAAAGACAACGGATCAGGTACAGACCACGGATCTGGAGGTGGTGCCTTTATTATTGGAGAAAATATTGCAGGCGGATTGTATTCTGAGTATCCATCTCTCGAACCCTCCACTTGGCTTTATGGTGAGGATATGCGGCATACTATTGATTTCAGGGGTGTTTACGGAACTATTCTTGAACAATGGTTAGGTTTGGACCCCAAAGATATAGTTGGCGGAGATTTTGAACAGATTAAACCTTTTAGAACAACTTTGATTTGAGACATGTTATGAGCAAACCACATGGATTACTTAGAGCAGGATTCCCTTTCCACGCCACATTGGGAATGAGACGGGTAACTACCAATCCCATAGATCTGGCAATATTGAAAGACGGTACGCTGCTGGTTTTAAATCGTTCATACGGCCTAGGAGCTCAAATAAGAAAAACCAATTGGGATGATGAAGATTTAGGCACGATCGGTTCGGGATTAGAGTGGCCTGTACAAATTATTATTGACCAACAAGAACAGATTTACGTTACAGATGAAGCAACAAACAAGATAATAATATTTGACCGAGATGGGAACAATATCGGATCCTGGGGGGACTACGGTTCAAAACCGGGCGAGGTCAATAGACCATCTGGAATGAGTTTTGACGTGGATGGCAATCTTCTTATTGCTGACACATTGAATCACAGAATTTCAAAATTTACTCCTTCAGGATCATATTTAACTTCATTTGGAAAGTTAGGATCAGAGGAAGGATCATTTAACATGCCCTGGGGGTTATCTGTGGATAGTGATGACGCCACAATCGTGGTATCGGACTGGGGGAATAACAGACTTCAAAAGTTTGACAAAGATGGAAATTTTATGATGTCTTTTGGAGACACTGGACCTGAATTAGGTGGACTAAGTGGACCCGCGGGTATCGAAGTAGACTCTGATGGTGATACATACGTTGCAGATAGAGGTAATCACAGAATACTTCAGTATGATGCCTCCGGAAGATATGTAGACAGATTCATTGGAGATGCTGTTCTCTCAAAAAGTGGTCGAATATATCTGATGGCAAACGCACGAGCTTGCAGGTCACGGGAAATGACAACTTTAGAAGAATCAAAAAGATTTAGGGGTCCTACCTCTGTAAGGATTTATGGTGATCTGATGTATGTAACTGATTGTGGCAGCCATCGAATACAAGTTTATAAAAAAGAAATTTATGAACTAAGCCCATCCCAAATCCTTCCCGATCCAGGCATCCCTTTTCTCTATAACGTTTGAAATATAATTACTTTTGGCTAATTGAAATTAAATTTCTAGAGAGCTCCCAGTTATCTCTATTACGTAAATCTGGTCAGTACTATTAAAAAACAATCTAATAAGAAAAACTCCGTACATTTACCCTGAAAACAAATAAAATCAGAATTAAATTAAAAGATTAGAGTCTTTAGTGGGTGATAATTATGTCTCCGATGATGTTTGGATTTTCACAACAGAGAAAACAAATTTTGAACGGTGAAGCAGAGCGGTTCGTAAGAGAAATGCCCCAGTTGGGTGCAAAAAAAATAATATTAGTTGGTGATTTATCAGTCGGCAATGTATCAGTCGATAGTGGATTAGAGGTATTAATTGTGCAGGAAACAGATCAGCCATATAAGGATAGGTCAGATTTTTGGGTAACACATTTAAGACCCACAGTTAAAGCAGACTTTTACGTGTTCACCCCAAAAGAATTATCCAATCTATCCCAAACCGATCCATTTTTAATAAAATCTTTATCTATAGGGGAGGTCTTATACACAAGTGAATAAATTGTCGAATAATTGGGTGAAGCAGGCGAATTACGATTTTGAAGTGGCAAATTTTAATGCAAAAGCAGGACATCATGCCCTTGCATGCTTCTTATGCCATGAATCTGCTGTGAAAATAGTAATTGCATATATATATAGTAAGGGAGCCGAATTTGTATGGGGTACTTCCCTTTCTGATTTATGTGAAGATGCGATGGTATTTGATCCATCTTTCGACCTAGTAAAATCTATAGCCATGCTACTTGACAAATATTACATTGGTACTCGGTTACCATCAAGTTTACCTGGCGCAGCCCCATATGAAGTTTACGATAAATCAGATTCTGAAAAGTCTTTAGAAATAGCAAAAGCTGTTTTAGATGGTGTCATAAAAAGGATGCAGAAAGATTAGTAAACCTCAGCTCGTATTATTTTATAAATTGTTACAAGTTCTTCAAATAAAGTAGGGAAAACATGAAAATATCCGATATTCAATTAACTCCATTAAAAATAGGAAAAACGTTAATAAGAATTCAAACAGACAGCGGAATAGAAGGATGGTCTGAAGCACCTGGAGGGTCAAAGGTGGTACCCGGTAGATCCGTTGAAGTCTTTAGAGCTTATCTCGAACAGATAATCAAACCCGTGCTAATAGGAGAAGATCCCATAGAAATCGACCGCCACTGGGAAACATTAGCGTTAGGTAAAGAAGATCGTATGTACAAATTGCCAGCAAACGTAGTTGGTGCAATTGATATAGCTTTATGGGATTTAATGGGTAAGGAAGCCGGTATGCCGGTATATAAACTTATGGGAGGGGCCGCTAGAACGACAATTCCTTTGTATTGGAGCGTAGGAAGTGGATGGAAAAAAACTCCTGATGAGATGTTAGACGATATAAAGGAAGGTTGGAATTCAGGGTATACCGCCTTCAAGATAAGGATGGACTGGAAAGGTTGGCGACAAGATAGTAATCCCGAAAAAGATTATGACATGTTTAAACTTGTCAGAGAGTTTTTGCCGAATGAAATTTATTTGGGTTTCGATGCAAACAATGGATATTCGGTCAGCACAGCCATTCAGCAAGGGCGTAGATTTGAAGAATTGGGAATTAATCACTTTGAAGAACCTATCCCACACTACGATTTACCGGGTCTAAAGCAGGTTTCAGATGCTCTGGACGTAGCGGTTTCAGCAGGCGAGCAAGATTCCTACAGATGGTGGTTTCAACAATTAGTTCTATTAGGGAATCCAGATATTTTACAGCCAGATATTTTAAACGCAGGGGGGCCATCTGAAGTGAAACGTATATATGAAATGGCAATTACCTTAGATAAACCAGTAATGCCCCACAGTCCACAAGCAGGAATAAACAGTATTGCTTCTATACACACTTATTCAACTGTTCAAAATGGAATAAGACCTCACGAATTTTCAACAGAGTTCTCCGGAGATCTTGATGAAATTGCAGAGTTGTATGGTGACCACGTAATTCCGGTCAAGGGATCAATAAAATTAAATAATAAGCCGGGTTTAGGTATTGAACTAAATGAAAATGCGGTTCAAAAATTAGCTCTAAAAAATTAATAACCTTCAACTTTTATACACGCTACAAAATGATTTGATTTGTGAATATTCTTTATTTCGGGTCGTAGGTTAGAACAATCTGGAGTGCTTATAGGACACCTTGGGTGAAAATGACACCCAGATGGCGGATTCAAATAACCTGGAAGCTCTCCTGAAAGAATGATCCGTTCTCTTTTTAATTCAACATCTGGATCAGGTTCTGGTATAGCTGACAATAAGGCCTTGGTATATGGATGGTAGGGATTAAAAAATATCTCATCAGTTTTTCCAAGCTCTATTATCTTGCCCATATACATCACCCCAACTCTATCACTGATATGTCTTACGACAGAAAGATCGTGAGAAATGAATAAGTAGGCAACATTAAACTTATCCTGTAAATCAATCAATAAATTAAGAACTTGGGCTTGAATTGATACGTCAAGAGCTGAAACAGGCTCATCCAAAATTACAAGGTCCGGATTCGTAGCAATTGCTCTGGCAATACTTATGCGTTGACGTTGTCCTCCACTAAATTCATGGGGAAATCTCTCAGCAAAATTTGGATTTAAACCAACTATATTCAAAAGATCATTAATTTTTTTTCTAAAATCTTCGTCTTCCCCATAAAGTTTATGAACTTTTAAGGGCTCACCTATGATATCTCCTACCCTCATTCTGGGGTTTAACGAACCGTAGGGATCTTGAAAAACGAATCCAATTTGTCTTCGAATATTCATTAATTCATTGGAGCTGCATGTACTAATATTGGTACCGTCGAATTCTACATCCCCATACATATTCCCCAATAAACCTACGATAGATTTTGCAACTGTCGACTTCCCCGAACCGCTTTCACCAACCAGAGAAAAAGTCTCTCCCGGAGCTATATCAAATGAAATACCATCGACAGCTCTAACCCTACCGGTTTCTTTTGGGAAAAAAATACCCCCCGTAACCGGATAATGAACTCTAAGGCTATTCACATTTAAAAGTTTCTTTCTCTTTCCCGTTATCATATCATCAGAGGGGATTCCAACATGCGTAGGATTGATTAGTCGTGTGTACAGACAATCCAGGTTCGGTGTTACATTTTTTTACAACCTTCGTACACCTAATATTATATGCACAACCAAGAGGCAAGTCCGTTGGATCTGGTACCTCCCCTGCTATAGAGTTTAGACGTGTCAGTTTTTTCCCTTTCAGTTTAGGGACTGAATCGAGCAATCCAGCAGTATATGGGTGCTTTGGAGCGCGGTAAACATCCGTTGCCAACCCAATTTCCCTTATTTTACCCGCATACATAACGGCAATCCTTTGAGCATATCTAGCAACAATTCCAAGATTATGGGTTATGATCAATAACGATATCCCCAAATTATCCGAAAGGTCTTTCAATAGTTCAAGAATCTGCGCTTGAACAGTAACATCAAGTGCTGTAGTAGCTTCATCAGCTATTAATAAAGCGGGTTCACATGCGAGGGCTATAGCGATCATTATTCTTTGCTTTTGACCGCCGCTAAATTGGTGAGGATAATCATTTATCCTTTGCTTACCATCAGGAATACCAACCATTTCGAGCAGTTCAAGACTACGTGATAAGCTCAAATTTTTGTTCATTTTTAGGTGCCTAGTTAAAGGCTCAGAAATTTGTGTGCCTATTTTCAACACTGGGTTCAAAGAACTCATTGGTTCTTGAAAAACCATCCCTATCTGACGACCTCTTATGTCTTGCATTTGAGATTCACTTAATTGGAGTAAATCCACTCCATTAAATATGATTTCTCCACTAATTATTTCCCCTGGAGGATTTGGGATTAACTTCAAGATCGATAAGGCCGTAACGCTTTTCCCACATCCACTTTCTCCCACAAGGCCCATAATTTCACCTTTTGCCATACTAAACGTAACGTTGTCTACTGCGTGAATTGTCCGACCACCTGACGTTTCAAACACAGTTGACAAATTTCTTACGTTCAGTAATGACATTTTTTTTCTGTTAAGTGTTATTTCTAACAAAAACAACACTTGTTAATTTATCACCGAATAAATTTATCGATAAGGAGTGTATGTAAGTAAATCATAATTAAAATAGTAGCGATACTATTTAATAGTCAACATTTATTATAGTCCCGGGTCGTCTAATGGTAGGACTGAGGACTTTGAATCCTCCAATCCAGGTTCGAATCCTGGCCCGGGAGCCACGGTACTACTTTTGACAAAATCTAAGGTAATTTTTTTACTCAGGTACACAAATCTTTTAAGATCAGGACAAATCTACCTTAAACCCTGACTCTTCTGTGGCAATACTCCAAGGAGTTTCAACAACCCAGTGATCAGGTTCAAGTTCAGCTAGTGGCGGACGTTCATTAGCATATTTATGGCTCTTATCCACCTCTAGCGGAGTTCTTGACATAAAAACATCACCGGGTGGTGGGTCGATTGGTGATACAACCTCACCTGGAAGCAAAAACTCTCTTCTCTGTATATCTGGGTGCGACGGTAAAGCAGCTGAAACCAATGCATTTGTGTAAATATGCATTGGATTATCAAACAATTTTTCGGTTTCACCCATCTCCTGGATAACACCCAAGTACATCACGGCCATACCGTGACACATATACCTTACGGTCGCCAAATTATGGGCCACAAGCAGATACGCCAAACCATGTTCTTCCTGTAAATCAACAAGCAGATTCATTATCTGAGCTCGTATGGAAACATCTAAAGCGGAAACGGGTTCATCAAGACATATAACTTTGGGATTTAAAGCGAGAGCCCGGGCAACTCCAATTCGTTGCCTTTGCCCACCTGAAAATTCGTGCGGATACAAATTAGATTGATATGGATTTAGGCCAACTTCCTCTAATAGCGTTGAAACCCTATCTTTTATTTGAGCTCTGGTGTTGGTCGTGGCTATTTCAAGTGGTTCGCCCACTATGCTACCTACCCTCATCCTTGGATTCAAAGATGACCAAGGATCTTGAAAAACAGCTTGAACATTGGTTCGAAACTCTTTTCTTCCCACTTTTGACATTGTGGCTACGTCTTCACCTTCATAAAATATCGTCCCCTCAGTGGGTATCTCAAGTCCCAACAAAACCTTCAAAGTGGTAGTTTTTCCGCAACCAGATTCGCCAACTAGCCCGAACGTTTTTCCTCTTTCCACATCAAACGAAACATCATCAACAGCCTTAAGAAAGGTCTTCTTTCCGATTCCAAGCAAATTATTACCAACGTTATACCATTTCCTTAGGTTTCTTATGGACACCACAGGATCGGTGGCGGAACATCCAGGAGCAGAAGGTATACCATTTCTTGACTGGGGTTTTTGGCTCGTTGTTGTCATGTTATCCTCTCCGTAGTTAATATTCCTGTTAGAAAATTTATGCCGCGTTGCCTATCAAATGTTTATACTTATCAAAATTCTGTACTGAACTTCTGCATAATTGAACCCAGTGACCTGGTTCAACTTCACACAATTCCGGCCTTATAGAAGCGTCCTCTTCCGTAAATTCTAAAGGTGATCGAGGAGCAAATGCATCGCCAGGAGGTAGATTATGGAGTAGTGGTGGTTGCCCTTCAATTTGAGGAAGACGTCCGGTCTTCTCTTCCAATTTCGGAACCGATTCTATAAGTGCTTTTGTATACTCGTGCAATGGTGAGTTAAATATTGTTCTTACGTCTGAAAGTTCCACTATTCGTCCTGCGTACATAACCGCTACCCTGTCACACATTTTGGCTACAATACCAAAGTCATGGGTTATAAATATGATCCCCACTCCTTCTTCCTGCTGTATCTGCCTGAGTAATCTTAGGTAAGCAGCCTGAATAGTAACATCAAGCGAAGTAGTAGGTTCGTCCGCGATTATAACGGACGGAGCAGATGATATACCGATAGCGCCAACAACTCTTTGTCTCATACCACCGGATAGCTGGTGAGGATAATCTTTCGCCCGAGTATCAGGAGCTGGAATTCTAACTTTTTTTAATGAATCAACAACCTTATCAACTAAAACCTTACCCCTGAGACCTTGATGAATCTTAATAGCTTCCCCAACCTGATTTTCTATCGTAAAAACTGGATTTAGTGCCTGCATTGGATCCTGAAGTATCATAGAAATCTCACCACCTCTTACAGATGTCATCTCTTTCTCTGATAATTTTAGTAGGTCACGACCATTTAATATCACCTCTCCAGATACGATCTCTCCAGGTGGTGAAGGGACTAACCTCATTATAGACAAAGCGGAAACGGATTTTCCTGATCCCGATTCACCAACCACACCTAACGTTTCCCCTCGTTTCACGTTATAGCTTACCCCGTCCACAGCCTTTACTGTACCCCATCTAGTAGTAAAATGAGTTTGCAAGTCTTTCAGATCGAGAACCACCTCACTTGAAGCAGCACTCTTACCAAAACCATCCGTATCTAGATCCAGGGCCTCTGAAAGTATCTCATCTTTTTCTTTCTTTGTGGTTCTAGTGGTTTTTGCCATAACTTAGTCCTATATTCAAATTTGTCCAGAAAATCATTTTCTAACTTTACCTTAAAAGTCACTTAAAAATACCACAATACATTAGCTTATTTACCAGCAAATATAGATTTCTAGTCCTAAAACGCTAGACTCATTTTATTTAGTTAACTTTTTCGACAGTTCCACAAGTGATTCATCCAAAGCAGAAATTAAGAAATCTACCTCATCTTTGGAAATAGAAAGGGGAGGACAAATGGAAATGATATCACCAGCCCGAAAACTAATTAATTTATGGTCATAAAGTATTTTAGATAATATTTTGCTCAGCCCAATATTAGCGGCAAAAGATGTTTTTGTTGACCTATCATTAACCAATTCGACAGCAGCCAACAAACCCAATCCTCCTCTTATATCACCAACTATTTTATGATCATAAAGTTTCTGCAATTTTTCGTATAAATACTCTCCCATTCTACGAGAATTCCCTACCAAATCTTCTCTGTCAAATATCTTTAAATTTTCTATTGCAGCTGCACACGAGACCGGATGCCCTCCAAAAGTTAAAAGATGCTTAAATGTCCTGTCATCTTCTCCTATAAAAGCATCCGATATTTTTTTGGTGGCTATTGCAGCTCCTAGCGGGGCATATCCGCTCGTTAATGCTTTAGCTACTGTAGTTATATCCGGAATTATTCCAAAATTAGTTGGGGCAAAATATTCTCCAGTCCTCCCGAAACCGGTGATAACCTCATCGGCGATAAGAACGATATCGTATTTATCGGCTATTTCCCGAAGTCTTTGCCAATATTCTACTGGGGGTATCTGGATACCATGAGCAGCCGAAACAGGCTCTGCAATAATCGCCGCTACAGAGTCAGGCCCTTCATGGAGAATAACGGTTTCAAACTCATTAGCACACTTGACTGCGACATCAATAGGATCTCCCTCGTAGGGCATCCTATATGAATTCCAGTTGTTCACATATATAGCGCCTGGCATAGTTGGACCCACGGAGTCAGCGGCAGGACTACCACCTAAACTTACTGCCATCGCTGTAGCACCATGGTAGGAAAAGCGACGACTTAAGATCTTAAACGCACCGTTTTTACCAGTAAGGTGCCTATAATGTTTTGCCATTTTGACTGCCGTTTCAACTGCTTCTGAACCACCTGAAACAAAAAAAACACGTGCGCTGGTATCGTGATAAAGGGAAGCTATTTTCCCAGATAATTCTATTTGAGGGACGCAGGCTCCTCCGGCGGGAGGCGTGTCTATCATCAACATCTGATTTTGAACAGCATCGGATATCTCTTTTCTCCCGTAACCGGCTGCTTTAAACCATAAACCTGCCATCGCATCCAATAACCGGTTGCCGTTCGTGTCCTCAACCCAAACTCCTTCTCCTTTGGTGAAAATTTTCAAATTACCCCGCCAATCGTTAACCTGCTGCGCATGCATAAAAAGATGATCGCCTGCAACCGATTGAAGCTCTTCTATCTTATCTCCCGAAAAGACTGGGGTAACACTCAAAATTAAATTTCCTTCCATTCAAAAAAAACAAAATTAAATATCTTAAAGTTATTACAAAATATATGTCCGAAAAAGGCAGACACACATTATGTAAATGAAAACATTGTAATGTCTAGGATAACTTACATATAGCTATTAAATGTAACTCCCTTTATAAATAGAAAGACAATAATTCAAAAGTATTCGGACTCAGTAGTAATAAGGCAGTCATTTATTTACAACGTGAATTTGGATATCCATCTACAAACTAACACCCCTCTATTTTGAAAACCTCATTTATTGGATTAGCTATATCCCTTTTGATGCCTGCTGCGGCCAATGCCAGTATTGGAGCAGTTCTTAACCCAGCAATGTCGGGTGTGCTCGCAAGAAGTAGTAACCCGACAGCTGCTATAGCTGGCTACGGATTAGCTCTCTCTATAATGTTGTTCGTAGGACTGCCCCAACTGCGGACTCAACAGTTGACATTGGTTTACGCAGAATCTAGTGATTCGATAAAGACTGTAGGAAAATTTTTATTGTTGGTAATTGCAACTGTCATACTGTTTTCATTCATCGTTATCACACCTAGCGTAAAAGATTTTTTACTTTCTGACATTTTCGGGGTAAGTGGCATTCTCAAAACTCATGCCTCACAATCTTTAACTTGGTTATTACCGTTACCTTGCCTCTTAATAATTAGAATGTATTTATACGGTATCGCTCTAAAATTTTGTAATCCGGCTATAGTTTGGGCAGGAACAATATTTGGAGCTACATCAGTCCTTGCGATTGCAATATATTTACTCATGTTTACTGGGTTTGATGGAGCAGTTACGGGTGCCATAGCAATGTCGTTTGGAACAACGTCAGAGGTACTGTTAATGTTTCTTCTAACAAAACTATTTGGCCGTACATTACCGAACCCATCAATAAGCAAACATATTCATATTAAAGATCTAGTTAGATTTTTTTTACCTATGGTTTTCGCGGCATTTCTTCCATCGGCGACGCTACCTATAATAAACGCGGGTTTGGCGCGAACAAACGACCCTATTACTTCTATTGCTGCTGTTTCTATGGCTTCGGGTTTATTTGCTCTTCTCACGATACCAACAAATGGGATACAAAATACCTCTTTGACACTTATGGCAAGAGGAAAAAACTTGGTTCAAATTAAAACTTTTTCTATTGGCGTTGGTTTAATCACAATGATCATTGCTTGGATTTTCATACTGATATCCCCCATACATAACTTCATCATTTCAAATATTATGGGCATCACAGAAGAACTCATGGAAGAAACCATGTACGGCTTAACAATACTTGCCATTCTCCCACTCGCATTAGTATTCGAACAATTCTATTCGGCACATTTGATGCACAAAAAAAACACAATCCCGTTGATTTATATAAATTTGTGGCGGCTAGGATTTTTAACCGTGTGGATTATAGGTACCGTAAATTTAACACAGTTACCTGGCATTACCATTGGTGCAGGGGCTTGGTTACTAACATTGAGCAGTGAAGCTTTTTTTACATGGATTTACGCCAAAAAAGAATCATAGCGAAAAAAATAACTACTCAAAAATCTGCTTGATAATTTTAATTATTAGTAAATAGAGTTTTTGATTTTTTAAAAAAAAGTGTTTAATTAATATAGTAAGTTCCCGAGTAGCTCAGCGGTAGAGCAGCTGACTGTTAATCAGCGGGTCACAGGTTCGAATCCTGTCTCGGGAGCCAAATGAAATATTATGCATTCACTGGGAATTCTAACGTTTCCGTAATTTTTTTGGCTATATATATTTACATTTATGGAAAATGAATTAATAAAATTTTCTGGTGGATTTTCTGCAATAATTATAGGGTTACTTGTAGGGTTACGACATTCAACAGATGGTGACCACATCATAGCTATATCCACTTTATCCCGAGACTACAGAAGTGTTTTCAAAAGTATGTGGGTCGGAGTTTCATGGGGGCTAGGCCATTCAACTCCTCTTTTTATATTAGGAATCATAGTACTATTCGTAAAACAGTCTTTTATAGATTTTTACATACCAATAGCCGGTTTTTTTGAGTTTGGTGTAGCTTTAATGTTGATCTTTTTAGGTCTAAATGTCTTTTGGAAAATCCACAAGGGATCATTTCACTCTCATACCCATGAACACGAAGGATCAAAACATACCCATTTCCACGGTTCCCACAATCATATGGGAAGTAAATTCGACGAACATTATTCAAAAAAGCACTGGTTTTTACCAGAATTAATTCCTTTTTTTAGAGCAAAATCATACCTGATTGGAGTTGTTCATGGGCTTGCTGGCAGTGCTGCGGTTATGTTATTAATACTACCAACTTCCCCTAACATAACTAATGGGATAGCTTTCTTAGTTTTCTTCTCGTTGGGAACAATGATTTCAATGGCAATAATGACAATAATGTTTTCTATCCCTCTTAGTATTTTTTCCAATTCTAATAAGGTGAGCAATTTGTTTATTTCCGTAGCTGGGTTACTAAGCATCGTACTAGGGTTAATCATGGGGTTGGATATAACTTTAGGAATTCATTTCACCGATTATTTATAGCCTTAAAATTCCTTATGTACTTAAATGTGCAAGAAATATATTGTTTTTATAATATCTATCACTACTATCGTCAATTAGTTGGTTCCACATTGTGCAAAATATTTACAAATAAAATAAGGATTACACTATCTGCGTTAAAAAAAATTTGTTACGGTCTTGTCTAGGTCGGATAAAAAGGTATAAAACTAACGCGGGTACACTTATCTGAATTTTTATTATAGAATTCGGACGAAAAAACAAAAATATGATTTTACAAACTCGAGTACTTGTCCTTAATCAAAATTATCAACCTATAAACATTTGTAACATTAGACGCGCTATAAATTTAATCGGGAAAGAAAAAGCGGAAAACGTCGTTGAGACAGGAGAATATTTAAGGTCCGTAGATGACATTTTTGAAAAGCCAGATGTAATCAGACTTTTCTACATGGTAAAACGGCCTTTACAAAAGAAAAAACTGACACGCAGAGAGGTCTTTATACGCGATCGATTCCAGTGTCAATATTGTGGTTCCTTTCAAAAAGACTTAACTTTAGATCACATCATCCCACGATGTAAGGGTGGAGGTTTATCGTGGAATAACATAATAAGTGCTTGCAAAAAATGTAATCATCGGAAAGCTGGAAAAACACTACAGGAAGTCGGGATGGAACCAATTAAATATCCAAAAGAACCCAAGCCAAATCCTTACATCTTTATTAGTGAATACAACATAAAAAGCACTTGGATACCTTTCATACCCTGGGTAAAAAAAGAACCCATTCCAGCTTGATCAAGAATAGATAAAGTTGATACATATTTTAGTTAATTTTTTTCGGGCGAACTTATCCTGGCATTCTGATCAAAGACGGCTTTTTCCACCACCCACAGTTATAGTCTCTCCGGTTATGTATCTTGAAGCATCACTTGCAAGAAAAGATACCGCAGAGGCGATATCATCAGATTCCGCAAGACGTCCTAGTGGGATATCAGTTTCCGCTCTCTGCATTAATTGTCCTGGTTGTAGACCCAATTGTTGTTGTCCAACAAGTAAGTCAACTTCATCGTGGAAATGTGTGTTCACTATTCCAGGAGCAATTGCATTTACACGTACACCATATTGACCTAATAAAACAGCAGCGGTAACAGTCATGGTTACTATGCCAGCCTTGGCAATAGCATACGGAGGCGAAGAAGTTTTTCCGCCCCAAGCGGATATGGAGGCTATATTTATGATCGATCCACTGCGTTGACGAGTCATGATTTTCGCCGCTTGTTGCATCAAAAAATATGGACCTTTCAAGTTAAGATCTATAGTCCAATCCCACATATCCTCCGTCACTTCTGGAAATGATTGTGGTCGCGAAGCGCCGGCGTTGTTTACAAAAACATCTAAGTTACCATAATGCTCTTGAATATCTTTTATGAACCGATCTGTATCTTGTAAATTACTGGCATCATAAACTCCCCCAGAAACCTTAAACCCAGAACTGTTTAAATCGCCAATTGTTTCCTCTAGCAACTCCGCTTTTATGTCACCCAAAAATAATGAGAAACCTTGTTTCCCCAGCTCAAAAGCTGTAGCTCTCCCATTACCTCTTCCTGCACCTGTGATTGCAGCAACTTTTTGGTAAGAATCAGTTTTAGAATTCATTTTTGTTTCCTTTTGTTCTCTTTCCTTTTGTTCTCTTTCCTTTTGTTCTCATGATATAAAAAAACATTACCCCAAAATCAAAATCCTTCTGTTTGAATCGTTACAAGGATTTACATTGGAATTATACATATATCATGAGGCTTTTAGGCAAATAATGAAAACGTGATCATAATACATTTAGGGAGAGTAACTTAAATGAGCAAACTTACTGGAGCAGAATTTCTCGCAAAAACACTTAAAGGCTACGATGTAAGCCATTTCTTTTTTATGCCGGTGATCGTACCTGAATCTATTCCAGAAATGGAAAAATTAAATATAAAACGAATTATGACTCATAGTGAAAAAGGTGCCGCATATATGGCTGACGCTTTTGGTCGTATAAGTAAAAAACCTGGGATTTGCGGTTCCCAATCGGTTGGGGCATTGAATCTTTCTGCAGGATTACAAGACGCCTACTTGGGATGCTCACCCGTGATTGCATTAACGGGTCGACTTCCTCAAAGTAAGCAATTCAGAAATGCTTATCAGGAAGTTGACCACATGAAACCTTTTGATGCGGTGACGAAATTTAACACGTTGGTAAACAGTGTAACTGAACTTCCAACTTTTTTACGGCAAGCATTTCGGGAAGCTACTTCAGGTACTCCAGGACCTGTTCACTTGGATCTATGCGGTATAGCAGGGGGGGAAATTATGACTGGTGTCCTAGATAGCGAAATAGTTGTTGAAAAAGAATTTACAAAAACTCCCGCTTTTCGGCCCCAACCAGAATCACAGTTGGTTTTGAAAGCTCTTGATTCCTTAAAAAACTCCAAACGACCTATAATCATCGCAGGTGGTGGAGTGCGTAGCTCTAACGCGGGCGAGGAATTAACAAAAGTAGCGGAATTTTTACAAATTCCCGTCGCTACATCCCTTAACGCCAAACAAACAATGCCATATAACCACCCATTAAACGTCGGGGTTTGCGGATCCTACTCCAGAAGTTGTTCAAACAAAGCTATTTCTATGGCAGATCTAGTTTTTTTTATCGGCAGTCACTCAGGAGGTCAAGTCACGAACGATTGGGAAATTCCCAGACAAGGTACCCGAATTATCCAAATCGATATCAACCCTGATGAACTTGGTAGGTCGTATCCTTTAGAAGTTGGTATACAAGGAGACGTGAAAGCAACATTAACTAAAATGATAAAAATCCTACAAAGTGATGACGTCAAACGAAAACCAAATAAATGGACTTCTACCATCGAACGTTTAGTATCAGATTGGAAAGAAAGCGTTTTGGAAATCGAAAATTCAAGTGAAATCCCCATACGACCCGAACGTCTGTGTAAAGAACTTACCAATTTGCTCCCAAATGATTCCATTTTAGTCTCTGATACTGGTCACGCTGGTATATGGACAGGAACTATGATGGATTTGAAATATTCCAGTCAAGATTACATACGTTGTGCTGGGTCTCTTGGATGGGGAATACCTGCAGCAATAGGTGCCAAATGTGCCGCCCCCGACAGAACGGTAGTTTGCTTTACAGGAGATGGTGGAACATGGTATCACTTGACAGAATTAGACACAGCTCTAAGATATGGGATCAAAACTATAACAGTGGTAAACAATAATGCATCGTTAAATCAAGAACAGGCCCTGAACGAACGTAACTATGGAGGAAGAACCCCGGGGTCTGATGAACTTTGGATGTTAAGTGATTGCGATTTCACTTCAGTAGCTAATGCGATGGGTTGTTTCGGAATAACAGTTAAAAATCCCTCCGAAATATCAAATGCATTTCAAATGGCCGTCGAATCTAAACTTCCCACTGTCATTGACGTAAAAACGGATATTGCCGGAATAGCACCAAAAGCTTGGAATTAAAAAACTCATTCTAAAATTTTCTGGTTTATTTGGCTGAGATCATGATCTCCAATGGTTCTTTTTAGAGAACCAGAGGTATATTGCTTTATTTCAAGGTCCGCTAGGGTATTGATTATCGTATATTGGGTTGGCATATCTTCCCATCGGGCAACATTCCATTTAAAGTGACCGTTCCCAGTAAATTCCTCCAAAATTTTTCTGTTTGGATTATACGCCGGTGATATTACGGGGTATGCCACATCCGGAGTTCCCCATTGACCTGTACGAGGAATATATTTGTAATGTAAAAGTCCATCGGGTTCAAAATCGCCCGGACCCGTAGGAAAAGGAGTTGTAATTGATTTTAAACTGCTTACTTCGAGGTTAAGAAAGTTAAATCCCAACCAACTTGCAGAAATCGCTGCAAAATCGCTACTTATTCTTATTTCAGGAAGTTCACAATATATTTTTGAGAAACCTAGTTCCTCGCGGCCAGTGATGATAGGATCCGCCAAATTTTCCCACAGAACAGTTAAAAATGGTCCATGAACCTTGTCTTTTTTTCCAGAAAATTCGGCATTTAATGTGACGCCTAGTACGTTGTATCCTCTACCTGCTAACCATTGAATTTCTTTCATGTAACTGGCAAAAATGGTTACGATTGGATCACCGTAAAGATTGAAACCGGGAGGTAATAGTTTGCGGAGTTGGGCAGCGTTAGAAAGAAACGAAACAGAAACAGTAGTCGTTTTGTGGCTTATTTTTCCATTAAACTTCACCCCGTCAGGAGATTGCCTAGGGCCATAAGCTGGGCCAAAATGAGTAGGCATTCTATACATACGTTTCGGATCAAAACTGTATGACATCAAATTTCCCCCATTTTATAAATATTTCGTGTTTATATATTATGAAATTATATTATCTACCACGCTTATCGGTGAAGCTGCCAATAAACCACCATCCACCGGAAGTACGATCCCGCTTACCCAACGTGCTTCATCACTAGCTAAGTATACAGATGCCCAAGCAATATCTTCTGCAACACCTTCTATACCTAGGGGGGATGCTTTTCTACGCAATTCCCTAAATTTATCGCTGTTATTTAAACTAAAAGGGGCATGCAATAAACCTGGAGCGATACAATTTACTCTAATATTTTGCCTTCCGTGATGCACAGCCATTGCTCTTGTAATGGAAATTACTCCGCCTTTTGAAGCCGTGTAGGGTATATTTTTAGTTTGTCCGGCTCTGATTCCGTCCACAGATGAAACGTTTATAATAGAACCAGATCCATTTTTCGTCATTTCCGGGATGGCATATTTTGAAATAAAAACCATACTTTTTAAGTTTGTATCCAGCACAGTTGTCCAAAAGTTTTCCTCGATTTCAGTCACCATTCCAGGACCACCGATTGCTACGTTGTTCATTAGAATATCTATCTTTTCAAATATCTTAACAGCTTCAAAAACCAAGCTTTTGCAAATCTTTTCATTAGAAACATCTCCCTGAAAAATTTCACAAATTCCTCCCGATGAATCAATCATGGACTTGGTTTTTTTTGCGGCCTCCAAATTTTTGTCCACAATAAGCACTTTAGCACCTTCATCAGCGAACTTTATTGCAGTAGCTTGACCCACTCCAACCACTTCATCAAATCTTGAACCAGCACCAGTGACTATAGCAACCTTTCCTAATAACCTCCTCACAATTAATCCTTTCTTACAGTAGCTTTTTTTATTGTAAATTCTGAAAGCAAATTTATGTCAGGTTCAGGGAGTCCATCGGTGAAGGGAGAGACTGTCATGTTTTTGGTTAATTCTATTTTGGGATAACCTAAATCCCGTTCATAAAATCGATCTGAAGGAAATAAATCCCCAGGGTAAGAAAAATTTGGTAATGTTGCTAATTCAACACAAATGGCCGACCCTACAGCACTTTCTAGCATGCCACCCACCCAAACGGGAATTCCTGATTTAAAACACATATCATGTATTTTTACCGAATTATATAAACCTCCGACCCTTCCTGGCTTGATGTTTACGTATTCACACGCGCCCATTTCAATAGCTTGTTCCATCCGTCTTATACTGTTTATACTTTCATCTAGGCAAACAGGAGTTTTTATAATGGCTGACAATTTTGAATGGTCCAGCAAGTCATCGTATCCAAGAGGTTGTTCTATAAATTCCAAGTTAAATTCGTCAAATTTTTCAAACAAGTCTACATCTCCTAAAGAATACCCAGAATTACAATCAATATGTATCCTGATATTTGGAAATGCACTCCGAACTGTTTCCAACATTTCTACATCCCAACCCTTAGATACTTTAAGTTTGACCCTTGAAAACCCGTCGTCAACAGCCTTTTGTATGTTTCCTAAAAGCATATCGTAATCATCTTGAATGCCAAAGTCGGCTCCAGCTTCAACGTTATCGGTAACGCCACCCAGCATAATATGTAATGGTATTCCAGTTATTTTACTCTGTAACGTCCACCATAAAATTTCAAGAGCTGCCTTGGCAAACTGGTTCCCTTTAAAAACATTTAATTGATCGTTAAATTGTTCTATTGTTTCGTACGTTTTTCCGACCATCAACGGAGCAAAATATTCAACAATATTTAAGAAAACTGAGTTTGCCGCTTCTGGGCTGTAAGTCGGCTTCTCTAACGGAGTAGATTCGGCCCAGGCAATGTGGTCTCCACTGTACCCTTTTACCAAAATCGAGTGAATAAAATAGTCAGTTCCATATGAAGTCCTCCATGGGTATTTTAATGGCATAGAAACGTAAAAAATGTCAATTTGGTCTATTTGCATGAATAAACTTTCATCACTAGTACAGTTTTATCAAATAAAGTTCTATCGGTTTTTGTTGCCCATAACTGTCGTGCAACTTCCAGCATACTTCCAAAAATATATACTTGAAATAATTAACGAACGAAAATGATCACAAGGTTAAAAAAAATATACAGGTTTATTAGGCATAAATCTGAATATATGTTTTTTGTTATTAGCAAAAAACCTACTATCACGGTAAGTATTAACGAGATATCAGCACGTTTTCACGTAAATAGTTATGGAGAATATGTAAGGGTAAAATCGTTATCAGGGGAGCGGGAAATTCTTGAAAGCCTGCTATCGCAAATATTTCCCGGAGATATCATCATGGACGTGGGAGCCAACATAGGTACACATACCATTCTTTTTTCCAAAAAGTCTGAACGCATTGGTGAGGTAATATCTATTGAACCCAACAGAAAATCATCCGAAAGATTGAAGGAAAACATACTCCTAAACCAATTAGAAAATATTCAAATTTTCGATGGAGGATTAGGATCAACGGATGCAACGAAACTACTATTAGTCGGGGAAGAACCTTCGTACGGTAAAAGTCGTATATGGTCTACTGAAGATTCAAAATCTTCAACGGTAGAAATAAAGGTTACAAAGGGAGACAATTTAGTTTCACGATCACTATCAGCAATACCAAATGTTATTAAAATTGATGTTGAAGGATATGAAAAAGAAGTTATTCAAGGATTAAGGACAACTTTAGAGCACGCCGAATGCAGAGTAGTAATGTGCGAATATAACAGAATTCCAAATCCCGATCTCATCGTTGAAATGGGGTTTACCATTCTCAGTTCATCAAAAAGAGGAACTGACACACATATCATTTACGTTAAATGAAATAATTTGTGAAACTTTATTTTAATAAGTGGACTTATTACTACGAATTTGATCTTGTTTTTTTGCAGCCTCTCGAAGGGTATTAGGGGTTGCATTCGGCATACTCGCGGCTTTAATCATCGGGTACTCATACTCTTCCATTTCTTTTGCTAATTTTGGGAGAATCTTAGCGACTTCAATTGGTATTTGTATGGCACCATGCTGATCGGATGCTATCAAATCTCCAGGTGAAACTGACATTCCACAAATATCAACGGTTGTATTCAGTGCTTCAATGTGTACATATGCATGAGAAACCAAAATTTCTTTAGCTAAAAATTGAAATCCAAGTTTTCTAACTTCGTTTATGTCTCTAACTCCACCATCAGTTACAACTCCTACAGCGCCCAAACCTTTCGCAATGTTTCCGTTAACCTCACCCCAAAAAGATCCAATGACGTTGGGGTAATCTCGATCTTTAACAACGATCATGCGCGGTTCAGGTATTGTCATTATGTATTCCCAATATTCATCTCTGGGAACAGGTTTTTCTCCACGATTTGCTGCAGCTATCTCGACCGTAGCAGCATATCCTACACTTGTCCCAAATTCTGGATAGCAACACTTGATTTCTGGTTTAGTAAACCCTTCCGTCCATGGTCTTAATCCTTCAACAAGTTCTAGGCAGTTAGCAATCGTTGGCACATCGAGCTTTTTTATTTCCGAAATCTGTTTTTTGTTCAGAAGAATTTTTTTTTCTCTCAACGTGTCTCTCCTATCTTTTTTGCAATACTTGGATAATACAAAAACTTAACTTCTTATAGTCTAGTTACCGGCAACGTGTTTAATATTAATTCAGCAAAAATACTTCAGTTATTTCACCACACTATTCTAGCCAATTTCATCATATATTTTTATTATTATTTATATATAACACTTATATTAGATAGTAATAAATTTCAAAAGCGGTAACAAATCAATGCAGATTAACCATGGGAGTTAAGTAAATAATTATCGTGAAACACTTTTCAACCTGACGATAAAACGAAGTTTAAAACACATTGCCAATTAAATATCCAACAATATTTTTATCTCTATCAATATTGATACTGGCGTTATTTATCGCCTGTGAATCTGAGTCTCCACCAGAAACACCAATTTCTACTGGTCTTTCTTCAGAATCAACAGAACCAAAAGATCCTTCGCCAGAACCTTTG
>Ga0187827_10002926_pt1 | contig 22735 bp, 20 predicted proteins | sample ETNtaG_39_FD_167969 | JGI IMG/M metagenome (GOLD analysis project Ga0187827, IMG submission 167969) | Marine microbial and viral communities from oxygen minimum zone, Eastern Pacific Ocean - ETNP2014_SV_150_PacBio MetaG (Illumina Assembly) | ecosystem: Environmental > Aquatic > Marine > Hypoxic... | reverse complement strand
TTCCTTGCTCATTGACTTCAGGAATTCTAATGATTTGTCCATCATTTCTCTTACACTTCGGGGTGTTTTTCTGTTGTTCCAGAGAAGTTTAACATTCTTGAACTACAGTTATCTATAACATAGCCAACATTGTTCATCCAATTTTATGAGCTTGAGAAAGATTTAAATAAAGCAATAAAATGTCTTTATAATTTACAATGTATATTTACATTATAAATAATGCCTGAAAAAACCAAACCCACGGCAAAAGCTGCTTTTAGGGACCGACTTTGTGAAGCCGCTTTAAAAATTTTTGTTAAAGAAGGTCTTGAGAATCTCACGATGCGGAGGCTGGCAAAGGAACTAGGCATAAGTGCCATGACAGCTTATAACTACTTTGAAGATCGCAATGAGATTGTCCAAGAGGTGCTTGACAGAGCCTATGATGAATTTGCAAGCTCCCAGAAAGGTGCTATCGATCATTTTGCTGAACCCATGGAGAACCTTATGAAACTCGATGAGGCCTATTTCCAATTTGCCATGGATCACCCTCTTCAGTATTCGGCATTGTTTATGATTCAGAATGAGCGATTAGAACAATCCAAGGAAAGGCGTAGCGAAGCTTTTCTCCCTCTGTTGGATACTGTAACTCAGCTAGTTGAAGCTGATGTACTGGAAGGAGAACCCGTACTGATTGCAAACCTTCTTTGGTCAGGCCGTCATGGATTGATCAGCCTGGATTTTGCTAAAAGGTTCATGAATGACCTATCTTCAAAGTTGGAAGAGATGATTTCTGAGATGAATGAAAGGTTATTAAAAAGTTTTATGAAAATGGATAAAAGTGGGATATAAGAAAACGATTCAAGAGTTGGAGAGCAAGTCCCTTTTGAAACAATGTTAGTTTTTTGGAATTTGATTCAGCACCTAAACGAATCTGAATGGTTTCGCCGAAGGAGAAATGATGTACTGACCCTGCTTCGTATTTTCTATGGATTATGAACAACCCAACGAGGGCAAATGAGAAGGAATACGTGTTGACTGAAAAAGCATCAATTCAACAACTGGATGAACGACTGATGGCTTGTTATGCCAGCGCGGTGCATGATGTGTTGCGTGGACTAGGCATCGACAACTGCGTGTTGCCACCAGAAATCATGGCCCTGAGTCCGGGACAGAAACTGGCCGGTGAAATATATACCATTTCCGGACACATAGACCGGACCCTGAGCCGTCATGATAGTTTGCTGGCCTGGACCCAGGTGCTGTCAAAGGTTCCTGGCGGTAAGGTGCTGGTCTGTCAACCGAATACCAAGGAAATCGCACTGATGGGAGAATTGTCGGCACGGGCACTGATGGTCAAGGATACCAAGGGATATGTTGTCGACGGGCGTTGCCGAGATGTTGATTTCATTCTTGATCTGGATTTTCCTGTTTTTTGTGATCTCAACACACCTGCCGATATTGTCGAACGCTGGACCTATGATCGCTTGGGGGACCCGATCTCCATTGGAACGGTTACAATCTGCAGTGGTGATTGGTTGATTGCCGACCGTGATGGTGTCGTGGTCATTCCGGGTGATATTGCCGAGCAGGTCGTGGGTGAAACAGAAAAGGTGATGTCGACTGAAAGTGAGATGCGTGATGCCATCCTAGCTGGAATGGACCCGGAGCAGGCCTATCTGAAATACGGAAAATTCTGATGTCTGTGCCTAAAACAGCTAACTGCCTGTTACTGTCTCCACAAGATAATGTCGTCGTCGCCTGTGAAGACACAAATGTTGGTGACAGAATCGAGGTAGAAAGAGATAGGATCATTGTACAGGAAAGGGTGACGCTGGGGCACAAGATTGCCCGTCGAAATGTGAGAGCAGGTGAGAATATCCAGAAATATGCCGCGCCCATCGGCTGTGCCAGTCGTGACATTGCTGCCGGTGAACATGTTCACACCCATAATATGAAAAGTAATTACCTCTACAGCCATACCTCGCGCGACGGCGGGAAGGAGAGTGAATGAAAGGTTATCTCCGACCGGATGGCCGCAAAGGCATACGCAACACCATCGTTGTTGCCTATCTGATTGAATGTGCCCGCCATGTTGCCACCGAAATCACATTTATGTTCCGCGACAGGGATGTCCATGTCATCGGCTTTCCCGGGTGTTTTCCCAACGAATATGCTTTCGACATGATGTCGAAACTGTGCACACATCCCAATGTAGGAGCGGCACTTTTGGTTTCACTGGGATGTGAAGGATTTAACCGTGAAGGCCTTGCAGAAAATATCGCTGCCTCTGGCCGGCCTGTAGAAACGCTGGTCATTCAGCAGAACGGTGGTACGGCTGCATCGATTGAAAAAGGTGGTACCTGGGTTTCGAAACAGTTGGAGGCGCTGGCAGCACAGCAGCAGGTGGAAATGGGAATCGATGAACTTGTCATCGGCACAATCTGCGGTGGTTCGGACGGCACCAGTGGATTGTCGGCTAATCCGGGCATGGGCAGAGCGTTTGATCTTTTGATTGCAGAGGGTGCCGCAGGCATTTTTGAAGAAACCGGGGAACTGATCGGCTGTGAACAATATATGGCTGACCGTGCTGCGACTCCAGAATTGGGTGAGGAAATCATCCACTGTGTCGAAAAGGCACGGCAATACTATGAAACTCTGGGTTACGGCAGTTTCTCTCCTGGCAACGCCGATGGAGGGCTCAGTACGATTGAAGAAAAATCCATGGGCGCCTATGCCAAGTCCGGGGCATCGGAAATCGTCGGCCTGATCAAACCCGGTGATCATCCGCCGGCCGGTGGTTTGTATCTTCTGGATGTCATACCGGATGGCGAGGTTCGATTTGGATTTCCGAACATCAACGATAATGCTGAAATTGCCGAATTAATAGCTTGTGGGGCCCATATCAATTTATTTTCAACCGGACGAGGATCCGTGGTCGGTAGTGCGATATCACCTGTGATCAAGGTCTGCGCCAATCCGGAAACCTTTCGACGTTTGTCCGACGATATGGATGTCGACGCTGGTCGGATTCTGGAAAACCGCGGTACTCTGGATGAGGTTGGGAGCGAGATACGAGATCTTGTGCTGGCCGTTGCCAAGGGTCAGAAAACCCGTTCAGAAGCCTTGGGACACCGCGAATTCATACTGACCTATAAGAGTTTCGAACCGATCGGACCGGCTTGTTTGCCACATAGTGCCTGAAAGGTTGTCTTAAAAATAGGCTTAAAGGTTGCTCATCAGAAGCACTGGTGTGCCTTCAGGCGTTTTGAACTCAAGAGCTGCAGCATCGAGTCAATTGCACTCAAAACGGCATCAAAAAAATCTCGCAAACACATTAAATCTGAGAGTGAGCTAATGTATCAATTTGCTGATAATAATGACAACAAGGAGACGGTTTTTACCATCAAGGTTCAGGATCTTAAATTCGGAGTTGGTGCCCTGCGAGAACTGGGGCCGGATGCAGTAGCATTGAAAATGGAACGGATTGCTCTTTTTCTTGATGGCAATATCCAGGATGGTGAGCCCATCCATCGAGTTAAAAAATCCCTAAAATCCTCCGGTGTGGACTTCGAGATCTATGACAAAGCTGTTTGTGAACCGAATACCACCAGTTGCATGGCAGCAGCAGAGTTTGTGAAAAATGGCAATTTTGACGGCTTCGTTTCCATTGGTGGTGGTTCGGTGATGGATACTGCTAAAGCAGCCAATTTGCTCAGTTGTCATGGAGGCCAAATCCTTGACTATGTCAATGCTCCCATTGGCCAGGCCAAGAAGGTTCCAGGCCCTTTGATGCCTCACATAGCCTGCCCCAGTACATCTGGCACTGGTGCCGAAACCACCGGTATCGTGGTTCTTGATATCGAAGAAGTGGGACTGAAATCGGGAATTGCTTCTCCATACTTGAAACCTGATCATGCCATCGTCGATCCCGAAACGACATTGACCCTTCCGTCGGGTGTTGTTGCCTCAACTGGTTTTGATGTGCTCACGCACGCTGCAGAATCTTATGTTGCCAGACCCTACACGAGCAGTGAACGCCCTTTGGATCCGTCGCTTCGAATGGGCTATCAGGGAGCAACCCCATTTAACGATATTGGAGCCATGGCAGCAATCCGCCTTGGTGGAAAATACCTTCTGCGTGCGGTAAAGGATGACAAGGACCATGAGGCACGCTATCAGTTGATGTTTGCTGCTACCCTCGCAGGCCTTGCCTTCAATTCGGCTGGTGTTCATATCCCTCATGCCATGAGTTATTCTGTTGCAACCCTGAAGCACGAATACACGGCTTCGGGTTATGAAAATCTTCCTCCCATGGTTCCTCATGGCATTGCCGTGGTTCTGAATGCACCAGCTGCTTTCCGTTTCACAGGACCAACCAATCCCGAACGCCATCTGGATGTTGCTCAAGCCATGGGAAATGCGGTCATGGATGCCATACCTGAGGATGCCGGGAGCGTGCTTGCCGATTGTTTTATAGACCTGATGAAAAAAACGGGGCTTCCCAACGGGCTTGAGGCCCTTGGATACCGAGAGAGCGATATTCCTGCTCTTGCTAAAGGGGGTTTTGCACAGCAACGTCCCCTAAGCATGTCACCCTGTCCCGTTAGCGAGAACGACCTCCGGAACCTATACAGGGATGCACTTCGTTACTGGTAACGCTTGTGAATAACACCACTCCTACATTCATCAGCGACATGACCCAGAGAGGCTTCTTCCTTTAGACGAACAATAAATTCAGACAAAATGTCTGACGAGGCATTGTGTTGGTTAGTGACATTCAAAACTAATCTGCCATTAATGTGATTGAAGTTAGAGGAGTGATGATCAATATTTCATCTGGAGGATCAAATCTGACCTGTATCCAACAAATTATTCCGGGTTTGATTTTACAATCTTAAAAATGAAGGCTACAAACACCTTCCTAGGCTCTAAGTCCAGTATATTTTTATGATTTGATGAGTCTAACGATGATTGATATACCAACGGTTTCATGTAATCAGAGAAACCAGAAAGGAAAACAATGGCTGTAGGATGGGCTCGTGAAGGAGCTGTTCAGGAGCAGATTGATGCAACGATTGAGGATGCAGTTGAGTTGGCTCGAAGTCGTCTACCTCAAGGTGGAAGCCTGGCTCATTGTGAGGAATGTGAGCAGGAGATTCCTCTTGCCAGGCAAAAAGCCATTCCTGGTGTAAGATTGTGTGTCAGTTGTCAGGAGGAATTGGAAAAAGGACAAGAGAAAGCCTTCTCGTTTAACAGACAAGGAAGTAAAGGCAGTCAAATGAAATAAAATGAAACAGGCAATGCTTTGAAGGAATATGTCCTGAAGAACTTGAAATCTGTTGGTGGAAACTTCTCTTACCTCCTCTAGGAAACCAGGTTTATAAGTTGCATTCTTACCCAGTATCTAACACAGAAAAAGTGCTTCTAAAAGACGTATAGGAGTTTCGGGTTAATAGGTCAAAGAACCCTGGTTGAGATATTTATATGATTGAAATGCTCAATTCTTGGTCTGATGGAAGGGGCATCCACTTCCATACCAACGACCAATCAGCATAAACAACGATCACCGGAAACACATTCAATAACGGGAACTAGTTCAATTTCCTGAGGACAATCCAGCAGTACCCTAAGACCAATCTGTGGATCCGTCCTTCGATACATAGGAATCCAAGGTTAATAGATTGCTGGGCATCAAGTGGGCCTTTGTTCTCATCTCCAAAAAACTGTAAGTTTTTTTGTACATGCCCGTATCAGTCATGAAAGAATACCTTGCCCCTTACTAACTATCCCAGGCTCCCTTGGCCATTAATCCCCCATCGACACAGATATTTTCTCCAGTCATGAAAGATGCCTGATTGCTTGCCAAGAACAAAACGATGTTGGCAATATCTTCTGGTTTACCAATTCTGCCCAACGGGTGAGAAGTAGCCATATTTTTGCGCATCTCAGCCTCATCACCTCCAAGGTAATCCAGAGCTTCCTGCACCAGTGGGGTATCGATGGTGCCTGGGTTAACTGCCAAAACACGAATATTGTCTTCAGCATATTCCAGAGCCAATTGACGTGTCAGAGAAAGTTGGCCACCTTTGCTGGCTGCATAAGCAGATACACCCCTAGCTGACTGAAGTCCTTGAACACTTGCTGTATTAATAATCACTCCACCTCCCTGACGCTTCATATGGGGTATAGCATATTTACTCATCAAAAATGTGCTCTTTAAATTAACATCTATAATTTGATCCCACATAGTTTCAGGAAGTTCATGTGCCGCTAAATAACTGTCAGTCGGTTGGATGCCTGCATTGTTTGAAAGCACATCTAATCTTCCAAATTTTGTAGCAGCTTCAACCAGCTTTTTACAATCCTCGCTTAAGGAAACATCACAAGGGTGGAAATTCAATTGGCCTTCTGAATTTGAACAAATAGAGCTGATTTCTTCACCAGCGATTTCGTCTATATCGGCACAAATCACTATGGCCCCAGCTTCAGTAAATCCTCTACAAATTCCAGCACCGATTCCTTTAGCACCACCTGTTACAATAACTACCTTTCCACTGAAAGCTCCCAAAATACCTCCTGTTTCATGTTACTAACAATCACTATAAATATGTGTCTTCCTATTAAATAGGGCCTAATTTGATCTAATTTTATTAATAATTGCAGGCTTATTTTCTGCTATGGACTAAATAAATGCCTCAGCATTCTCCCATACATGCTGAAATAAGTGAGATTGATATTGTGGTTGCATTTTTTTAAAAAACATAAGATTGCTCTCCTTATTCGAGTTAAAGTCCTGCTTATTTTGGATGAATAGGGTTTTTAAAATTAGACCTTGCAAGATGCTTGTTCTTTTGCCATCGGTTCCCCTTTAGTGTTTCAGTCATCATAATCCTAAACTTAGTGCATGGACCAATAATATCGGGGCAGGTCAACATTCCAGAAAATTCTATTTCACGTTTCCCAAGTATGACAAATTCAAAGCTTCGAATCTTTCAGACCCAGAAAAACAAACGACCTCGTCGAAGACCATTTTGAAAAATTATACAAAGGCAGTCCTGTTCCTGATTGCTTCGCAAAGCTGTTTTGCCTTCAATGATGTGATCATCAAACTTATGGGAGGAAACGGATATCCCTGGTACACGGTCCTGGGAATAACAGGGCCGATGATCCTCATCATTTTGCTTGCAGTAGCTCATTTCCAGGGAGGTATCCGGCATCATTTGAAAACTTCCTCGGTTCGTATCCTGATGTTCAGGAGCATACTGACGATGATTTCGGTTCCGCTTTACATTTCCGGTCTCGCAAAGCTCAATCTTGCTCTGGCCATCACCCTCGTGCAGACGCTTCCGATTCTCAACGCCCTTCTTTCCTGGATCTACTTGAAGCAGAGGATTTCGCTTCATGTGTGGGGATGCATTTGTATGGGGTTTCTGGGCGTGCTCTTGATCCTACGTCCGTGGATGGAATCTTTTTCCATTTATGCCCTCGGGATTTTAATCAGCTCTGCCGTCATTGCTCTCAATAACCTGATCGTCAGCAAACACCGGGATTGTGCAACTACCCTTGGTTTTTCGATCTACCACCTGGTGGCTCCGACTGCTTTGGGCTTCCTCTTCATGGGGATTTCAGAAACTCCTGAAAACATCCAAACGGATCTGCATTGGTTTGCCTCTTCAAGTGTTTTGATTGCAGTCTCTCTTCTTTTTCAGACCAGTGCCTTTCGAATCGGCCATCGGTCCACGGGCAAATTGGGCGTTTTTTACTACATCCAACTCCTTTGGGCTTTCCTATTCAGTTACTTCATTTGGGGGGAAGGCATCGATGGGCTGAATTTGTTAGGCAGCCTTTTGATTGTGGTTGCAGGAGGGTTCATTCTTTTAAGAGATTCAAGAATTTCAAACCCGATTGAAGATGACCCTCCTGAATAATACCAGGGATGAAGAAACAAAGTCACTGAGACTCCAGGACAATCCAAGGGGTCGCCCCTCGAAACGTAAAATAGTTAGTCCTGCTTCTACCCACACAAATAGCGATCCCTCGTTTCCATCTCAAAGTGCACAAGCATGACTTTTGCCAGTTACCGACGATTTACTTATACCAGGTTCATTAAGATGCAGGAACTGTTTGGTCCTGAAGGGTAGTTTCCGTGCCACACAAAACCATCATCCCTAAATACATGGGGCTCCAACTGAAAGATAAGTACATTGGAAATAAATAAGGCCTTTTGCAGATCTGAATCAACACTGATTAACATAAAGTTTGGACAAAATAGTGAGGGCCGGGCATGGTTTTTGATTCTTGAGCCAACTTTCTTCTATTCAGATTCTAGCTCATTTCCTATTCATTTATTATATATATTAAATAGCTTCAACAAAATTTCTTTTGGATTCAGTGATTTAATAAAAAATTAATTTGTACTTCATGATAATTAAGCTTGACTTCGGAATATTAGAAATATATATAAAGTTGACTTTCATTAATTTTTTTTCAGAGATTATAAAATTATAAATCCCAAAAAAATTTCAGAAAATTTAATTTTTTAAGTATGATGAATGCTTCAAGAGGTCCACCCGGGCATAATAAATTCAATTTTTATGTAATGTGGAATATATTTAAATAAAATTTAATTTTTCTAATATAAATATGAGGTAATTATGATTAATAATAAAACATTAAGGAATAAAATCATTACTATTTTTTTAGCAGTAATTATTTTTCCAAATATTGGTTTTTCAAAAATGAATTTAACTGTATGTGGGGCAAGCCCGGGTGGATTATGGTCTCTTTTAGGTGCTGGATTAGATGCAACCTTAAAAAAAGCTTCACCGGGTTCAACAGTAACCTACCAAACGTCTAGTGGGGGTTATGCTAATATCAAACAAGTCAAACAAAAGAAATGTGAACTGGGAATTATCCATGTTGGTGAAGGGGTTATTGCGACCAAAGGAATGGCACCCTTCACTTCACCACAAAAGGGTTTCAGGGTTCTTTCAGTTCTTTATGATTGGGCACCAATGCAATGGCTAGTGACAAAAGAATTTTCTGATAAATATGGATTACATAGTCTTTCAGATTTAAAAAAACAGAAACCTCCAGTCCGACTTCTTCTGAATCGTAGAGGAATTCTTCCCTCTCAATTAGGTGAAGCAGCATTGAAAAGCCTTGGAATTAGTATTAAAGACATCGAATCATGGGGTGGAAAGGTTGAATTTCAAGCATCAAAAAATGCTGCAAAGATAATGAGTGATCGAAGGGCTGATATGCTTTCCAACTCTATTTTTGTTAACCACCGATCAATCAGAGCCATTGCTAAAGCTGTTCCGATTACCCTGCTTGATGTTCCGAAAAGTGTTATTAATGATATTGCCCATCAATATGGTCAAAAACCATGGACCATTAAGGCCGATGCCTACCCATGGCTGGATAATGATATTCACACATTTTCATCAAGAGCTGTCCTAATTGCTGATCAAGGTATGAGTAATGAAACTGCTTATCAGATTACAAAAGCGATGCTAAACCATTCAGATAAAATGAGAGGGGTCCACAAAGCAATGAAAGGTTTTACAACTAAATTAATGGCCTCAATGACTGAATTACCCTACCATAACGGATCAATTAAAGCGTATAAAGAAAAAGGACTCCAATAATATCATTTTATTTATATTAATATAACGAAATTCTTATACAAAAAAATCCCAATCATTTATATAATAAATGAAATGATTGGGATTAATTTAAAGAAAAATTTTATAGCTTTCCTAAATGATTATGTAATATTCATAATTAATAATTACTGTTAATCATAAAATATTCATAAATAATTTGAGAAATTTAATCAGCCAGTTAGCATTTCTATTTTTTTCTACAGGAGTTAGAAGAAAATTAGAAGGTTTGGTTGGTCATGTTGTGACTGGTTATGCTGCTGCAGTTGCAGTTTGGACAACTTATCAAGCGACCTTATCTTCAATTGATGTTCTTGCCTTATCAATAATATTTCTTTCTTTAATGCTTGTTTTAGTTTTTATCCTGATAGGTAGTTCTTCAACATCTCTAAAAACTAAACCAAGCTTAGCTGATTATTCTTTAGCCGCATGTAGTCTTTTTGTAGGAATATATTTTGTACTCAACATTCCTGAGATTTCTACAAGGATTAGTTTGTTTAATGATCTGTCCAGTACTCAACATTTTTTCTCTACATTATTGATTCTATTAACACTTGAAGCAACAAGACGTACTGTTGGTGCAGGACTCATGTTTATAGTCGTGCTTTTCATAATTTATAATCTATATGGTGATTTTTTTGAAGGACCTTTAAGACATGGGGAAATTACTTCAGATCATTTCCTTGATATTAGTGTTTTTACTTCAGACGGACTCTTTGGAATTCCCATACGGGTAGCGGCCACTTATGCATTTGTCTTCGTTATGTTTGGAACCTTTTTGGAGAAAGCAAAAGGAGGAGACTTCTTTTTTAACATTGCCGCTTTAATTTCTGGAAACAGTCCGGGTGGCCCAGCAAAAGTTGCTGTTTTTTCATCTGCACTGTTTGGAACTGTTTCAGGAAGCCCAACCTCTGACGTTGTGACAACAGGCTCAATCACTATTCCAATGATGAAGCGTTTGGGATATTCAGGAAGTTTGGCAGGTGCAGTTGAAGTTGCAGCTTCAACAGGAGGTAGCCTGCTGCCGCCAATCATGGGTTCTGCTGCATTCATCATGGCTGAATTTACTGGAATTCCCTATTCACAGATTATCATTGCAGCACTTATTCCGGCACTTCTTTATTATCTTGGAGTCTATCTGCAGGTTCATCTTCGTTCATTAAAACTTGGATTAAATCCAATGCCGACTGATTCGATGCCAAGTTTAAATGAAACCCTTGTGTTTGGTTGGGTATTCCTTGTTCCTTTGATTGCAATGATTATTGCTTTAGTCAATGGATATTCCCCGACTTATGTTGCTGTATTTGGTACCTTTGCATTACTTGTAGTTTCCCAGTTTAAAAAAGATACACGTATTACGATTAAATCCTTTTATGAATGCCTTGCATATACAACCATTAGAATGGTCAGTGTAACAGGTGCATGTGCAGCAGCAGGACTTGTCATAGGAGGGATAACAATGACAGGTTTGGCAACAAAATTTTCCTATTTTGTTTTCCTTTTCTCAGAAAATAATGTCTTCCCTGCATTGGTCTGTGGTGCAATTCTGACCATCATTTTAGGTCTAGGAATGCCCACACCAAGCGCCTATATTTTGGCGGCAGTTCTGATTGGACCTGTTTTCGTCAATGACCTTGGTATTCCAATCCTTTCTGCCCATTTGTTTCTTCTGTATTATGCAGTAATGTCAGCAATGACTCCACCAGTGGCAGTGGCAGCCTACGCTGCATCTGCAATCGCAGATGCCAATCCACTTTCTATTGCGTTAAATGCAGTAGTATTTTCAATAGTAGCTTTTTTTGTACCATTTAGTTTTATTTTTAATCAGGAACTTCTCCTCCTAGGTTCAAATTTAAATATTTCTCTTGTAGTAATCAGTGTTACTTGTGGAGTCATATTTATTGCCATTGGTTCTGAAGGGTATCTATTCAATCACCTTTCATTACTTACAAGAATGTTGTTTTTTATAGGAGCTTTCTGTACTTTTTTTCCGATAGGCTGGATAACACTTATAGGTCTAATAGTAGGTTTTTCACTTTTATTTTATTTAAAACTAACAAAATAATTTAATGATCATCATCTAAAAAATTTATTGACTTATGTATAATTTTGAACTTATAAAGGATGATTTAAATCATTTCCTTAAAGAGGATATTGGTCACTATGATCTAACATCAACTATTTTGATTGACGAGAACATCAACGGAATATTTTCAATAAATGCACGTGAAAATTTAATTTTGTCAGGTATTGATGTCGCGATTTATTTGTTCAAAAAATGTGAGCCGAAGTGTAGCACGGAAGTATTTTCACAAGATTCCCAACAACTTTCTGCAGGAGATGTGATTGCAACCATTTCAGGACCTGCAAGGAACATCCTCACCGCAGAGCGTACTGCTCTGAATTTATTGCAACATATGTCTGGTATTTCAACACAAACAGCAAGATACGTAACCGAGATTTCAGGCACAAATGCACAATTAATTGATACAAGAAAAACAACACCGGGGCTCCGAATTTTAGAAAAACATGCTGTCATTTGTGGTGGAGGAAGGAATCACAGGTTGGGACTCGATAATGGTTTGTTAATTAAAGATAACCATATTGCCGTTTGCGGTGGTTTGGAAAAAGCAATAAAGAAAGCAAAAGAAAATGTTCCTGTATTAGTTAAAGTTGAAGTTGAATGTGACCGACTGGACCAAGTAGCAGAAGCCCTGCAGGCTGGTGCAGATATGCTTCTTCTTGACAATATGGATTTAGCCTCTCTGACCGAAGCTGTAAAGATGGTCAATCATCAAATACCCCTAGAAGCATCAGGAGGTGTAACGCTTGAGACGATTGGCGATATTGCCCGAACTGGAGTGGATTTTATTTCTGTCGGTCGTATTACACAATCCTCACCAGCAGTTGATATCGGACTAGATGAACAATTATAGACAGAATGTATTAAGATTAATCTTCTGATGTCTCATCATTATTGATAATTAATTTCTTCCAATTGGCTTTTGAAAATAAATAAGTAGATGGATAAACAGACAACAATTACGTTAAAGAAAGTTTGTGTTTACTGTGCTTCTAGTGATCAATGCGATCAGGTTTATAAAGAAGCTGCATTTGAAGTAGGCAGCCAGTTGGCAAAAAATGGCGTTTCAATCGTTTATGGAGGAAGTTCATCTGGTTTAATGGGTTCACTGGCTGATGGAGCTATCAAGCATGGAGGTAAAATAACAGGAATATTACCAGAATTTTTAAATTCTGTAGAACGAGTACATACGGGACTCGATGATTTAATTTTTGTCAAGGATTTACACGAAAGAAAGCGGTTAATGATTGAAGGAGTGGATGGTGTGGTATCTCTGCCTGGTGGAACAGGGACTTTTGAAGAATTGCTTGAAGCAATGACTTGGAAACGCTTAGGATTGTATTTAAATCCAATTATTTTGGTAAACACAAAAAATTATTTTGAGCCATTAATACAGTTAATTGAGAAGGCAATCACGGAACGTTTTCTCACTCCAGATCAACGTCAAATATTTAAAATTATTAATTTTCCAGGAGAGCTGATCAGTATTTTGAAGAATAACAATTGAAAAATATTTTTATAATTCATTTTTGATTTAAATTGGAGTAGATATTTTTTAATTTATTTCTATCCAATTTACCACGTGTTGTTTTCGGGAGCTTGTCAAGAAATTCAATTAAGCGTGGAATTTTCATCTTTGCAAGTTTTTGTTGACAGTGGTCAAGAATCTTTTCCCTTTTCTCATCTACACCGTCAAGAAGAACTACAAACGCAACAACCTGCTCACCATAGATCTGATCCTTAATGCCGATTGCTGCAGCTTCAACTATTGAATCCAATTCCATCAGTACATTTTCAATCTCAAGTGGAGATACATTGACTCCTCCAGTGATAATCAAATCTTTTTCTCTTCCTGTTACGAACAAAAATCCATCATCATCTATGTAACCAATATCTCCAGTAATCAAACTTCCAACCCCATCAGTCTTTATTTCACCGTCCTCACCAAGGTAAAGGTATTCCTTGTTTTTGCTGGGATTGATGGCGATATTGCCTTGAATATTCTCAGGCTGGCATTTTCCTGCGTTATCTATAATTTTCACATTTTGATACTTCAGGGGACGTCCCACGGAACCCAACCGCCTGTTTTTTTCATTGCTACCTGCGATCCAACCACACTCACTGGCACCATAACCTTGGGATATGGGTATCTCATAAAGAGCCTCAAATCGTTTCCAATCTTCAACAAGTAATGGTGCAGAACTTGATGTCATAAATCGAAGATGGGGTATTTCATCACTCGATAATGAAGTTGGACGATTATTAAGCATGTTGATTGTAGTTGGATTCCCTGTTGCAATAGTAGCTTGAAAATTCTTGATCCAGTTGAAGTATTGGGATACTGAAAATTTCCTTGCCAACAGAAGAGTTGATCCCATACATAATGAACCAAGACCACTCAAAACCTGGGCCGACATCCAATTAAAAGAACGAAATTCAAGAATTCTATCTTCCTTTTTGATTCCAAAACTCTCTACAACAGCAATAGTGTTTCGTACCAAATCTTCAAAGGAGCAAATAACCCCTTTGGGTTTGGTTTCGGTTCCAGATGTAAAAAAGATAGATGCAATGTCCTCTGGATTATTAAGTGACAGTCCAATATCAGCATCTGTAATATAGTGAAGTTTTTTAAAAAAACTTTCAGTTTTCTGATCCTGCCAAAAACCTAAGGGTAATGTTTCAATACTTGTTTCAAAATTCAAAAGGCCCAAACTGGCTTCATACAGAATGAGTCTTGGAGCGATCCTATTTAAAATGTTGTTGATATTGGTTGGGTTCGATTCAATATTTATTGTACAAACCGTTGCACCATATGACATCACTCCCAAATATGTCATTAGATGTTCAATGGAGTTGTTGGAAAGTAATGCTATTCGGTCATTTGCTTTTATTTTTCTTTCTTTAAGAAAGTTACTAATTTGACAGTTAATTTTATAGGCTTCATTGAATGAAACTTTTTTTTTCTGATCAATACTGAAAATAAATGTTTTTTCAGGTCTTAAATTCTTGTGATGTTTAAACCAAGATTGGATTTGGTTATTCTCTTTTGTATCGATTCTCATTTTTTCTGAAAGAATTCATAAATGAGAAAACCATTGTCAGTACTATCGTCCAGTTTTTGCTAATGACAAAACCCATCCTTCCATAAAGCTTTTTGCTTTCTTTATCTGTTCATCAGTAAAAAAATCTTCAGGAATTACCTTGTCAACTGGATAGACTGGGCGGTGAAAATCTTGTTCGTAACCATAAGGGACGGTTGCATCTATTCCCATGCCTCCTTCAAACAAAGTATTAGAAGCGGTCCAGGATTTCTCACCGGCAGTCATACGTTCTGCAGGCATGAATGTTTGACCTCGGCCGCCAGGTAGTGGATTGAGAATATCGGTCTTAGGATTAACCCGTGTTGTAAGGCACCACATGATATCATCCATTGAGTAAATATCGACATCTTCACTAACTGCAATCGCTAAGCGCATACCTTGTGAACATGACAAAATCGCAGATAAAAAATTGCGCTGCCAACCTTCTTCAATTTTGTTTCGTTTTTTTACTTGTATAATGCATCCTCCCCAATCTGTCATGCTATAAGGAATATGAACGTCCTGAATGATACCAGGCTGTAATCTATTACATAATTCATATATGGCTGCTTCACGAATTGTTGTATCAATATTACTGTCATCAGAAGTATGAACGCCAAGTGGAAAGATAATGGGACGTGAACTTGGTTCGCGCATCGTAATAGCAGATACATGAAAAGTTGGTGCTTTATAGGCTTTACCCATATACCCTGCCCATTCAGGATGAAAGAATGTTTTACCCTGTACTTGTTGATCTTCGGCTTCTGCTGTCTCATACCTTTTGTCACGAGGGTGAATATGCCCTTCAAGAACATATTCGGAATCGGCTAATGCCCACGCATCAACAGTTTTTGCTTTTACCAGCCTGATAGCTTCTCCCTGAACTGCACCCGCAACTCCAATTTCATCACAACCAGTGGGTAAAATAACATAGTCAAATCCAGCACCGGCCAACAAAGTACATGCTGGTGGTACACCAAAGCACATTGTAATGGGAATGGGTTGTTCGTCATGGTAATGCTTGGTAAGTACTTGCCACATATGAGAACCAGGAGAAATTTGGAAAGTTCCAACATTACCCCATCTAAAATTCATTCTATTGTATCCTAAGTCGCTTCCACCCTCAAAATAATCACCTACAACACATCGAATTCCTGAACCAATTGTCAGTTCTGGTTCTAGATCGGTATGACGAATGGCCGTAATCCACTTGTTGACATCCAAATCATCTGTAATGACATGTTCTTGGCAAGGTGCTTCGACTCCAGATATTTTTATAGGTTTCAAAGGGTTGTTTAGAGCTTTTGCTAATTTTATTGTGCGATCTTTAGGATTCTCAAAATTAAACATTTTATCGATGATTTCCATACTTGAAAACATATTAGTAACGGCACGTGCATGGGGTTTGCCTTTAACATTGTTAAACAAGATGGGGGGACCACCATCCATATGTTTCTGAAGTCCTGTTATCTCCAAATCGGGATCAACTTCTTTGTCTGTTTCAATTAAATATTTTTCTCTTTTTAGCCATTCAAGCGTTGACCTTAAACTAAAAAATTGTTTATTTATTTCAAAATTCATGTCATTCATATTTCAAAATTCTTTCATATAATATAGTTGAGGGATTAAAAAATAACCTAGAATAATTTATTTTTCAAGTTATTGCAATCTCATCACGATGCCCAAGTCCTAACGAATTATCAATGAAAAACATTCTTGATGGGACACATACATACCAATTTATTTTTGCAAGTGCGATATTTATTTCAGAAGGTGCATTTTGACCTATAACTTGAAATTTCAAAGAATATAATTTTTTTACCTCTTCAATTTCATCTCTTGTAGTAATTTTTTTCACATCTCCTTCTAACTGTATTCCCTTAATAGTAGTCCATTCTTTGTGATCTTCACTTATTGTGGCTGCAACATGGTTATCTTTATCTATGTTTCTTATATGTCTAGTGGTTGAAGCAGACAGAAAATAAATTAGGAAATTTTTATTTACATAAAATAGCGATGCAGCCCAAATACCTTCCTCACTAGTTGTTGCTAGAGATAAAACATGATGAGATTTTAAATAATTTAATGCTTTACTTTGATTTTGATTCATCAATGATTAATTATTATCAGTATAAAATAAACATTAAATATGCTATGTAATATTGTTTCATGAGAAATCACTAATCGTCCTTTTCAAAGCTATTATATACATATAATGTAACTGGATCACCATCATCCAAATCCAAGCATTTTCTTAAAGAATTTGTGGATAAAATTTCAATTTGATTATCTGGATAGTTCTCTATTTCAGGTACAATGATGGTAGTTTCAAATTTATTCTCTATTTTAGCAGGATAACAACGTGCAAAACACCAACCTGTTTCTGGTGGAACAATAGCAATTCCAGGGTTTGCCTTAAGTTGTTTCCATTTTATTAGATTTTTATCAGAATCTATTTTAAGATTCAAAGTTCCAGGAAATGGATCAATATTGAAATTTGAAATCAGTTGCTTTTTTAACCATTCTAACTTTGTAAAATCCTTTGCTACACCTTTACCACTAATAACTAAACCTCTTAATATCATCAGTCTTTCTCTCCATTTATTGAAAATCCTTGCCAGCGCTCAAACAAATCTTCTTTCAGATCAATTTTCAAAATATCCAGAATTCGGTTAACTGTTTGATTGATTACGTCATCCAGAGTTATTGGTCGATGATAAAAAGCTGGCATGGGTGGAAGGATGATTGAACCTATTTCTGTAGCTTGAACCATCAATCTTAGGTGTCCAAGGTGAAGAGGAGTTTCACGAGGAAGAAGTATGAGTGGACGTCGTTCTTTCAATGTCACATCAGCAGCACGAAGCAAAAGATTATCACTGTAAGAAAATACAATCCCTGATAGAGTTTTCATAGAACAAGGTACAACTACCATACCCATTGTTTGGAAACTGCCAGAGGAGATGGATGCTGCAATATTTTTGATTGAATGCCTCACGTCAGCCAAAGCTATCACTTCATCAACACTGAAATTTGTCTCAAATTTAATTGTCTTTAGAGCTGCATTACTAAGAACAAGATGGGTCTCAACATCTGAAACTTCCCGCAATACTTCCATTAAGCGAACAGAATAAATCACTCCACTTGCACCAGATACACCTATAACTAAACGTCTCATTTCAATAAGTTAGTTCCATATTATTAAAAAAATAGTTTGCCAAAAAAAACATATATATAAAGAAAAAAACCTTCAGTTTTATACATTATGACAGATGAAATAATCAATAGAAGTATCATAGAATAATTTCTGGCATTATTTTTTACTAAAACTTGTTCATTGCCAATTTCTCCGTCAGTCAAATAGTCAGCCACAGTTGCAAGTTTCAATACATTGATAACATCACCAATGATAACACCAAATCTTTTTGTAGCGAATACCCTCAACTACACGATCATCAAGATCGTAATTTCCAGTGCCTTCGTAAACAAACATGACTGGACGGGGTGGACCGGATCGACTGATGCCATAAGGACCTCAACTAGGTTTTAATTTCCAACATGGCTTACATCTGACAGAACCAATCGCTATGTGACGGATTTCACAATTATACATAAAGTAAGCTACAATAGCTTGGGTTCAAACTACCGTCTCAACATTTTGTTTGAATTCTTCTGGTACCTTCATATACCCACTCCAATCTCGAACACTACACTGGAATTCCTGATACTTGTTTGTGTAAAATCCCTGATCAAGATCCAGGACTGGAGGGAACCTCTTTGATAACCCAAGAGGCCGCCCCTCGATTCATTAAGTAGTTAGTCTCACTTCCACCAAGACATTTAGCGAATCCTTGTGGCCATCTCCAGACGTAAAAGCATGATCGTCAGCCAGTTAATTGAAGAGTTGCCCAACACTGGGTTGATTGAGATGAAGGAACTGGATGGTCCTGAAGGAGAGGCCCTCTGCCACATAGACCATCATCCTGGGTGTTCAATCAGCGTAGATTTATAAACCTCATCGAGGATGATTTCGACGAGTTCAAATTGGGACTGCCCGTTGACATCTTCAAAATATACATGACTTGGCCAGGGTGCCCCAACATGGTTGTCCAAAGGCAGGTCCACGGACTCACAAACGTGTTTGATCGCTTCTACAAATGACTGTGCCTCTTCGCGGATTTCCAACTTTGTTGCCTCAAGGTTCGCGATGCTGTTGCGGTCAATTTGGGGTGAACCAATACCCGATGTCAAGGGCATGTTACGGGCGATGGCCTGATCTTCGTAAAAGGAAATATCCAACTTGTCTGCTTCAAGTCGCATGATAAACACCGGGTTGACGTTGACCTTGGCCTCAGTCAACTCGAGCAGTTTACTCCTGTCCGGTGCCACGACTTCTGAAGTTTTTCGTCTCGAGGAACGCCCCTTCTTCTTCACCTCAGCCACAAAATCCCCGCGATAGTTGTTGTCGAACACTCGGTCTACATAGGGCTTGTCTCGAAGCATGTGCCGGATCGAACGGATTGACATGGTCATACAGTTTTCCGGACCGATGAAGAAAGGTGATCCCGATGCATCAGACAATTCCACCCATCCATTTGGAAAAGTTTCGAAATGATGGTCCATCCAAGGTGCCAGAACCATGTCACCAAGATGGTCCAGCATGGCATTAACGGTGTTGGGGTCATTTACCACATTGGCAAGCAGTGGTTCCTGTCCATAGATATCTGCCGCAAGGCTATAGGGTGCCGAAATTTGGAGAAGAGGCGGCATCCCCGTCAACTCTTCAGTCACACGGAGGATATCATCGATCACCTTGGGTGCGCCCGAGGTGAAATCAGGAGTCTCAAGCAGGTGCCAATTGTCTTTATTGATTAGTGTTGTATCCGGATCGGCCCCTGGCGGGAACCTATCGGGATACATCATCTTTTGCCCCAACGGCTCACAGGTAAAGGCATAAAGCGCCCATGTCATATAAAACTTGTGTACTCCCAAAAGACGGCTCACGGCTAGATTGGTGCGGACATAGCGATAAGGATCGTTGTTGTAATAATCCCAGGATTCGATTCCATAGAGATCATACAATACTGACAGTCCCAGCATGTGAACCGATGCCGTGGAATGGACCCGATCCGGTGGTGTTAGAATGGAAAAATTCTTGTCGAAATCACCTGCAATGGCCGCATCAAAAAAACGGGTTATTTCTTTTTTAGCACTCGAATTTCCGGCTTGCCAGAGGGTCAAAAGGTGAAGCCCGTTGGGAAAGACATAGTCTTCAATTTTGGTCATGGATCAGCCTGCAAGGGGATGAGGATGTATGAGAGGCGTGATAACGCACATTCTCGTATAACCAGTAGGTGATGTATCGATGGATCCCGAGCCAAGAGAAAGATGAAGTGTTTTGCTGAGGTTACAGGTCAAAGGATGAAGAGGGACAATTGATTTTATCCCTCTTTAACTAGATATTTGCTAAGAGTTTGCAACAGAATTCATCAATGCTGTGTCATCAAATGCTTGAAATTTAACATATTTCCCATTCTCAATGACACTCATATGTATAGTTTCAGAAGCTTTTCCATTGGCACTGATCTTCGCATGAAAGAAGACAACATTACCACACTCATACATATTAATTGGTTCAATATTAAAATCCGGCCATAGTGATGGAATCCGTCCTAAACAATTCTGGATAAATTCATTTGCACCTTTGTAGGTTCCTCCTATGAGAGCTCCTTCAGGAAGTATTGCTACATAGTCATCAGACATCAAGGATGCAAGTTTTTCCATATCCCCTGCACCAAATGCCTCATATGCTTTTTGCACTATTTCTATATTTGACATGTGTTCCTTTCTAAAATGAACTTTTATCTAAGTTATGATTCATACTGGAGTATAATTTTTCTCCACAAAAACAAACTAAAATACGCTCTTGCTTTAATCCTGTCAACAAGTTCAAGGGTGAAGATTTTTTGCCTTGGAGGATGCAGCAATAAGATCTACATGGCCAGATAATGGATGCGGTTACCAAAGAAATACTCGCAAAACTACCCCGGCTCATAAGTCACCGCCCATTTGAATGGGCAAAAAAGAGCCCGGGCCGTCCGGCGATTGTTGAAGACGAAGTCACCTGGACCTACAAGGACCTGGCCATCGCCGTTGAAGGGGCAAAGGCCTTGCTCATGGGCCTCGACGTCAGGCCCGGTGACAGGGTTTTAATGATCAACGAAAACTGCCGCGCCTTTGTGGCCTTGCTCCTGGCCTGCAGTGAACTTGAAGCCTGTGCAGTCAGCGTCAATGCCCGTCTATCGGCATTAGAAATAGACAATATCCGGGCCCATTGCCAACCACGCCGTACCTTTTACACCGCGGAGGTTTCCCCTGATGCCATTGCGCATGGGGAACGCCATGGAGCTGAAATCCGCGAGATCAGCATGCTCGGCAAACTGTCCATAGGTTCTCTTGCCGATGTCCAGGAAGAACCGGTGTTCAAAGAAAGTGAGAAGCATGTAGCGGCGATGATCTACACTACAGGCACTACCGGCAATCCCAAGGGGGTCATGCTCAGCCACCAAAATCTGTTGTTCATCTCTGAAACGACCAAGGATGTGCGAGGTTTCACACCTGATGACTACGTCTACCTGACCCTGCCGCTTTCCCACATTTTCGGGCTTTCATCGAGCTTTCTAAGTTCACTATATGCCGGTGCGGCGCTTCATTTGGTACCGGGTTTCAATGCGGCGCATCTGTTTAAGACCTTGCCCAAGGGCATTTCGGTTTTCCAAGGGGTTCCGGCCATGTTTTCCAGCCTCCTGGAACATGCGAAGATCAACAAGGTGGAGATCGACGCACCGCGTTTGAGGTACTTGTCCTCCGGAGGTGCACCCATGGACATGGACCTCAAGGCTCGTGTGGAAAGCATCCTTGGTCTACCGCTCAACAACGGCTATGGCCTATCGGAAACCTCGCCGACCATAGCCGTACCGCCACACGACAAACCGCGGCAGGATGGGGCCATTGGCAACGCAATTCCCGGCGTACAAACCCGCTTCGTCGATCCGACAAACGGCAATGACGTTCCAGAAGGAGAGATCGGCGAGCTTTGGATTCACAGCCCCGGCGTCATGTTGGGCTACTATAATAATCCCGAAGCCACGGCGGCAGTTATCAACAAAGATGGCTGGTTCAACACCGGTGACCTGGCACGCATCGAAGAAGACGGTGCCATTTTCATCGTCGGACGCTCCAAAGAATTGATCATCCGTTCTGGCTTCAACGTCTACCCGCCAGAACTGGAAGGCATCATCAACAGTCACCCCGATGTGCGCTTCAGTGCCGTGGTTATGCGCAAGGTTCCCGGCAACGAAGAGGTGGTTGCCTTTGTTGAACCGCTTCAAGGAAAGGAGATTGATGTTGAGGTGTTCAAGCAATGGTTGGGCGAGCGCGTTGCTCCTTACAAAAAACCCTCGCACTTGATCATAATGACGGAGCTTCCCACGGCCCCTTCCGGCAAACCCCTCAAGCATAAACTGGTCGAGATCGCCAAGGAATTCAAATAATACAGACAAGATGCATAACGATTAACCAGGTTACTGCAGGGTACTCTATCCCAGCTTGATGGAGATGCAGGAACTGGATCTGCCTGAGGGGTAGATCGTATCCGTACCACGGCCTCGCCATTTAAAAATGGGACTCTGGCAGGCGGACGTACTTGTTTGGCAGGATTGCTAGCTATATATTGTCAGGGGGTATCTATTTTTCTTCATCATTCTTACATAGCTAATTTTTTGTTTAAAAAATGATTTTTTAACAATTACACAGAGACTGAAATCCAGAAAATGATTTCAAAAACGATCACCAAGAATAAGAAACCAACGGCAAGTCGTGAAAATTTGTCCACAAGTCCTCCAGATGAAGATTATTGGTTTTCAGTT
>Ga0187827_10002925_pt1 | contig 22736 bp, 17 predicted proteins | sample ETNtaG_39_FD_167969 | JGI IMG/M metagenome (GOLD analysis project Ga0187827, IMG submission 167969) | Marine microbial and viral communities from oxygen minimum zone, Eastern Pacific Ocean - ETNP2014_SV_150_PacBio MetaG (Illumina Assembly) | ecosystem: Environmental > Aquatic > Marine > Hypoxic... | reverse complement strand
TCTTCACTGGCTACATCAGTGCCAAAATAAAGAGATTGGCTTCCAATGGTAATTTGATGTGCGTTTTTCATTTTGTATGAGGATGCATTAGTACTTCCTGAAAAAAAAATTGTCAAAAGAAATTTCTCCTGATCCTGAGCTCCTCAACCAATAACCGTTTCCCGGAATCAGTTCATCCACATTCACATATCCGCCATCAAATTCATATATTGTCCCAGGAATAATCAGGTTTTGAGGATCATAAATAGCTGTGGTAACAATGGAAAAAGAAGGTCCTGAGATTAAGTTCCAATTCGCATTTAAAGATACAGCTAGCCCAGAGGTAGGTTCCCCTGTGATCTGTGTCATTCCCGACTCTGAAAATCTTAGCCAATATCCTGTTCCAGCTGTTAATTCATTTTCTTGAACATATCCACCAGAAAAAGAATACAATGTCCCATCAACAGACTCAGGAAATAGAATCATATGATTTGAATTTTCAACAAATAAAGGGAGCCCCACCATATTCCAGTCAGCGGAGTAGTCCACTGTTAAGGTCATTTCATTGTTCTGATCAAAATAATCCAATCCATATTTCTGGCCGCGCGCAATCATATGGTCAAAACCCGGATGGTCATAGCTCCATTGAATTTCCCCCGATGGATCAATCTCAAAAATATAGGCATCATCCGCTTCGGTAATGAGTGTGTTCCCATTGGGCTGTCGAAATGCTCCGCTTTGTACATCAGATTGCAAACTGTTTCCCGGAGCATAGGTCCAAACAGGATTTTCCGGACCGAAAGGCTCGCTAGGAAAAATATCGTACGTCCCATCTGAATTCAGTGGTGGCACAAACTCCAAAACAGCCGAAGCGTTGTTTGTGTGACCGTTGTTAAATAAAATAAAATTACCTTCACCAGGATATCCTAACGGGATCCAGTTAACTCCATGCTGTGCATCTAAAATGTGATCAGAATTATTACCCCTGTCATAATTTTGAGGGTTTCCCCATCTATATAAAAAATCACCTCCCATTCCTGAATCCCCTCCAACATGACCACTCGCCTCTTCCGTGGTTGTGCTGTGGTCAATAATAAATATTTCATCCTGGTGACGGGAAGAGAAAACAATGTGATCTAGTTCAGCATTGTAAGCAATGGCATTAACATGCATCCAATCAGCATTTGCTCCTCCCGGTCCGCCACTACTGCCGACACTCCCATTATTGATATCAAATAATTCAGGATGCTCAGAAATCGTAACATAATTTGGATAGCTGGAACTGATGTTCTGGCACAAATGATCCCATAAGTGCCACTCCCAAACAATATTTCCTGTCTCCGGGTCCAGCTCCAAAATAGCTTCAGACCACATCTCATTCAGGGGATTATCGATGCTTTGCCTCCCCATAGAATATGCTTCTGTGTCTGTCTTCCTTTCCCACACAATGATAAGGACATGCCCATTTGGCAGTGGCTCTACATCATGATGGTGCTGATAGATGTTGTTAGCAAATTGATAGTCCCACAAAGTTGCCCCATCCCAGGTCAGTTTACTGATTCCACCACCGACACCGCCGGAATTCATGGAAGGATTGGGGACACGGTAAGGATAAATAATAGTACTATCGGGGAAAAGATAAGGCATGCTAGCACAATTTCTAACGTGGGACCATGTGTGAACCTCATTATCGTTGTGATCCAAAAGATATGTGGTATTATCGCCGCCGCCGCCTGGTCCACCTGCACCAGGAGTAAATATTACATAGCCCGGTGACACCTCTGCACTGAGCAGAGTGAGAGATAATTGTAAAAGGATAAAAGTGCTTTTAAAATTCATATTTTTCCCTTGTAGTTTAAAAAGTAATTTAAATATATCTATTCTAATGCAATTAGACATAACACATCTATGTTTTATTTCCAATTAATGTATGGCTGATGGGAATAAATAGTTTATTCATTTTTTTTGTTTTAGATACAAAACAGATAAAAAAGTTAACTTTTTTCTTTGTAATCACTCAAAATAATTTACATTCAGAAAATAGTATACTGTGACCATCTCAATTATTAAAAGAATTATTACCGTTTATATAACCCTTGGTAAAACTTTTGGTTCATGGATAGGCCCTATTACTTCCGGTATACTAATAGGCATATTACGGTTAATTGTCGGTATAGGTATGGCTCTTGATAATTTATTTTGGCCTTCTCTTTTTAAAAGAAAATTAACAAATCCATTGGTGATTGTTGGCAACCCAAGATCCGGAACAACTTTCCTCCATCGTTTTCTGGTGAGCAATAAAATCGCTGGCGGTGCTGAGCTATGGCAATTACTATATCCTTCGCTCACACTTCAAAAACTCATTAAACCTCTATTGCCTGTTTTAGAACGTATCAGTCCTACCAGACATCACTCAACTGCAGCACACAAAACCAGCCTCCAATCTGTGGAAACAGACGATGCCTCAGTTTTATTTCGATATTTAGACGGGTTTTTCCTTTATGGTTTTATCTTGTCATGGGCTGACGATGATATTTTCCACTGGTTTGATCCCCACAAACGTGATACATCAAAAAGGGATTTTAATTGGCTTTCCGCCATCTGGAATCGGGTACTTATTTCGTCAAAACAAGAAAGGATTATAGGGAAACTGTTCTCCCTCAGCGCAAATACACCCAAATTTCAAAGTCGATTCCCTGATGCAAAAATTCTCTACATGGTTCGCGATCCGTTGAGTGTTATACCGTCCGGATTAAGCTTGGTAACCGGTGTCCTGGATAAAAGATTCGGATTTTGGTCTTTACCAGACGAAATGAGGACTCGCTATATTCAACGGTTATATAAAGCACTAGTAGAGCTGCTTAAGAGATTTCACGATGACTGGATAAATGATAGAATAGATAGGGACAAGGTAATGATTATACCTTTTGACCGGATGATGAATAATTTTGAAGAATTGATGACAGATATAATGAAATTTATAGAATTTGAATCGGATGAAACATTGTTAAATTCCATCCAGGAAACGGCAGAAAGCCAGCGTAATTTCAAGAGCAAACATACATATGATCTCGAAAAATTTGGACTATCTTCAGAGCAGATAAAATCTGATTGCTCCTTCATCTATAATACCTTTTTAAATCAACAATAAATTTGTTTTGAAACTTAAATTTATATCATCAGTTTTATGTATCATCCTAAGCTATGGTTTTGCAGACCGTTTAGTTGTTCCAGATCATTTGCATGACTGGAATGTTCTTCAAGATTCGGATGTGTGGGTAGGCTGGACAATTAAAGATGATATTCAATGGTGTCGCTCAGAAAAAATACTACCATTTGAAATGGAACATATTAGTCACATCATTGAAGATAAAGAAAATTATCCCAATGTATTTAAACGGATCGAGGATACAGCTATTTTAGCTCCCGACATTGTACACATCACTCTGGATATGCCCTTTCCGTTTGCTGGTCGGGATTATATTGTTAAGTACGTTTCGAATAAAACAGACACCGAGAACACCTATACCTTTACCGCCTATGATGAAATAAAGGTGCCGGAGAGGAAAAATTATGTGCGGCTCATCAATGCAGGGGGAAGTTGGAGCGTTATCCCCCACGGAAATGGTAAAACGAAAGTTACCTATACCTGGAACGGAGAGTTGAGAGGTGATTTCCCTGATTGGGCACTGGAAAGGGCCTGGAAGGTTCAAGGAACTGAGGTGTTAAACTGGCTCTATGAAGCACTAAAATAATGTGAGGGTATTCATGTTGCATTTAAGAAAGATAAAACTAATATTCATTTCTATATTGATCGGCTTTAGCGTGAGTCTGTGCCAAACCTCCTTTACGGGTGACCTGAATTTTTATTACTTATCTGCTCTTAATGATAATCACTTGGTTAATCTTCCATACCGAATGATAGATTTACAGATTCAGCATCAGCATGAAAACATGGAGATCTTTGGTAATTTAGCTATGGAATATTCTCCACAAAAGCATACTCATTTTTTATCGAACAGTAATCCACAGGATTTTTTATGGGATCTGCGGGAACTGTACATGGCGTGGTACACTGATTTTGGTGAAGTTCGATTAGGAAAACAAATTCACACCTGGGGCAGTGTGGATGAAAACAGCCCCATTGATGTGGTAAATGCATTTGACTATTATTATTTATTTTTTCAGGGAGCGGACAGGAAGCTTGGCTCTTATTCTGCAGCCATTGATATCTACTTTAATGATTGGAAATTGGGTGCAGTCCTATCTCCCTATCATCACACAAATAGAGTCCCAATAAACGATCCTGAGTTCCCTATCAGGCTTCCCATTGTCCCCGAGGAATATCAAATCTATCCCATTGAAAAGGTCCCCATAGAATATGGTGCTTTTATTGAATATTCTCACGACTATGGAGACATTCGCCTAAGCGGATTTAGTGGATACGATCGACTGTTCAATCTAACAGGAATCAATGATTTTACTTTTAATCCAGGAAGTTCATTTCATAAGGTTTATTTTATATTTGGTTACAGAAAAACCAATATGATAGGAGCTGGTGGGACATTGCTGTTTGAAGATTTGATATTGCGAGGAGATTATGCTTTTTTCCAAACCAAAGATCAAAATAAATCAATAACCCGAAATAATACAGACCCAGATTTAGGAGAAACTTATACGCATCTGGATTATGAATATTCCTTTTTGGAAAAGGCAGATTATTATCAAATGACCTTACAGTTCGAATATGGACTCCCTTGGGATATTACGATTGTTGGACAATATTTTAGTTATGATATCTTGAGTTACAAATCAAACGGTTCTCCTATTGATGAAGACATAGATATTCCCCAATTGGATCTATCAGCAAGTGATTTTAATCCTCGTAATTTCTTTTCTCCGGGAATGGGAACGCCCATAGCGGCCTTAATGAAAAAGGCCCTGACTCTCAGTTTAGAAAAGACCTTTTTAGAAGATCAATTAAAGGTCAGCCTGTTAGGTATGATGGATTTATACGACCCCTTGAACACAAAAAACACCAAATTATGGGGAAGTATACTTGGCCTAACTATTGAATATGATCTCGCTCAAAATCTGAAACTGATATCGGGGATGACTCAAATTACTGGAGATGACAACCACCCTGATGGAGAGCACTACCGTCTTAATCAAATGGAAGATTTTTCACATCTTCGCTTCGAATTGAAATACAGTTTCTAAAAATTCTTATTTAAGTAAAAGCCCTTTGCTAAAAATGGTTTTTTCGCCCACCACTAATTTAAATAGATAGACACCCGATGGGTGATCCTTTGAATCCCAGATAATTGATCTGGGGCCAGTATCCTGAGTCGAGTCCACCAAACGATCAATTTCTTCACCATTGATATTCAAAACGGAAAATACAACGTAGGATGGTTTCTGAAGAGTATAGCTTATGGTTGTAAGGGGATTAAAAGGATTTGGATAAGCAGGACCCATGGAAAAACTGGTAGGGGAAATGGAATTTGTCGATTTTCTTAATACAAGCGTTTGTGAGGTACCACTAAGATTCACTATCTGATTTTCAGAACACATAAACACATTTCCATATTCATCAACAATTTCCCAAATCTCACCCTTTTTTATATCACACTCGAGGGTCACTGGTTGACCGCTACCCATAACCTCAATTACACATTCATCCCATATGCACAGCTTTGTATCACTGAAAAAACGGATGTCCAGGGCGCCCGATGGTGGCTTTGGTGGAAGGCTGTAACTCAATACATTTTCTTCCAAAACGTTTTCACCAAAATAAAGAGTTTGTTTTCCAAACTTAAGAGTGTTGGTGTTTTTCGGTTCTATATCACTCAATCTTGTCGCAAACTGAGAATTAGTAGATAAAATAATTTCACCAGAATTGTTTGTTCTTACCCAATATCCTTTTCCTGGTTCCAATTGGGACACCTGGGTATAGGTGTCTTCGAAACCATAAAAGGTTCCGGGAATGATAATACCATCAGGATCGTTAACCTGAGATATATCCACAAAATCAGATATGCCCGAAATAAGATTCCAGTCCATCAAAAGATTGATTGATAATTCCTGGATAGCAGCTCCGGTGATGGCAACTGTGGCTGGTTCATCAAAGCGCAGCCAGTATCCGTTTCCATTTATTAAGTCCTGGGTTTGGATATACGTTCCGTCAAATAGAAACAATGTCCCCGGAATCGCGCTTGGGAATACAGCAGCATAGGACGGGTCCTCAACTTCTAGTGGAAGACCCACAAGGTTCCAATCTGTTTGTACATTAACCATCAGGGAATCCCCACCGCAATTTTGGACATCCTCGACCATAAAAGAATAAATAAACTGATCCAGACTGATATCTAGATGTTCACTATTAGCGATACACTCAGGCAGATCTTCGCATAGGTAATTTCCTCCGATAGCAAAATATGGGTACCAAGCTGCATCCGTTCCACTCCAGTCAATGTTGAGATCACAAATGCACTCCGGCATTGAGAAAAGTAAGTTATTAAAAAGCCATAGATAGGATAAATTATCCAAATCACAAAATGATTCTGGGATTGCTTCTATTTGATTGTATCCAAGATCAACAAAATATAAGTTAGATAAATTACCTATGGCCTCCGGTAAACTGATTAATTGGTTGTTAGAAATATAAAGGCTACTTAACCCAGTTAGTAGCCCCAGGCTTTCGGGTACACTTGAAAGGTTGTTCCACTGAAGAGCCAGGTATGATAGTTGCGTCCAATTTCCTATGGATTCCGGTAAAATTGAAATGGGTTCTGCTAAACCGGATCCAGAGAAATTATAATCAGCGACCCAATTTTTAAAACGTCCATTGATCCAGGTTTGGGTTCCCATCTCCAGCGGGCTGGTGTAGGAACTTAGCTCATTGATCGATAAGATGTCTTCCAAAGCTGTGAGATCCTCCAAGTAAAAACAAGAGTCAGCAGGCCACATGGTTACCGAAGATGGGATCTCGTTTATATATATGAACCCTTCGTCACATTGACCATATACAAACTGTGATGAAAGACAAAAAACTAAATTAATGAGAATACTTTTTTTCATTTTCTTTAATCTGTATTATCTTAAAAAAGTTAACTTTTTTATTTCCGTTTGATGCATCGTTTCTAATTTTAATAAATAGATTCCTGAAGGATTATTTCCAGCATCCCACTCCAAAAAATGTTCCCCCTGTTCAAGAGATTGAAAAACAAATTTGTCCAGCTCCTCTCCCTTTATACCATAAAACCTAACTGATACATCATTTTTTTGTTTAAGAAAAAAATGGATCTTTATTCTAGAATTAAACGGATTTGGATAGGGGTCGCTGAGAGAAAATTCACTGACTATATTATTTGGATTAGTTCCCTGGGATTGTTCTGTATGTACGTTTATCTCAATTGTCTGAGCAAGATCTGGTCTGTGAACAGGTATAACGACAAAATTAAAATTAGGAGGGTCAGGTTCATTACCTACGGTCCCCTGAAGGGTAATTATTTGTGATTTCCCATCTTCTATAAATACAGTTCCCATTTGATTAACAAACCACCCGCTCTCATCATTTAATGTATATTCAAATGTCTCAGAACTACTTCCATCATTTGTTAATTTAATATTAATAGTTGATGACCCTATTGGAAGCAAAACTGATGTTTCCGAATTGTAATCTGTTAGCCCAACCACCGAAGTGCTGAACGCCGAAGGGTACAACCCTGAAATTCGGTTAGATCTATATACAGCTCCTAATGGTTCAGAAAGATGAAATTTTGCCTCCCAAATATTTTCATGATCTGGAGAAATTTCAACGGCAGTGCCACTTTCTCCTATGGTCGTGACCAAATAATTATCGTTATCCAACTTTTGTACATTCCCCGAGAATGCACCATACAATTCTGAGGATAAACTGTACTCCCAAAAAATATCAGCAGAGTAAATACCGCTATCTTCATTGACCTGTATTTCCAGTGCTCTTGAGCTGTTAGAAGAGTTCCCATTGTCAAACATTATAACGTTTCCGTTTTCTAATATCTGCAAACTGTGTTGAAAATTGAATTCCAGATTATGACCAAAGTCCACATCACCGGAAGGCATCTCCTCTCCCATTGACCATATGATTTCCCCGCTTGGATAATTGATTTTTACTATCCTTGACAAGTGCCTGATTGAAACATAAATAGCACTCTCGTTATTATCAAACCAGAGGGCATTTGCGTGTGTCCAGTCATACCTCTGTGGTGTGGCAACAAAAGCATCAAACCAAGTTCCATTTTCAATATCATAATCTACTGTACTAATATAATCAAAGAAATTCCACTCCCATACCATCTCATGTGATTCCCTATCCCACTCAACAATTTTGTCACCAAACCATGTAAAAAATGGTGTTACCCCATCACAAAGAGTACCATAGAATTGATTGCAAATCGGCGTCCAACCACCATCGGGCACCGGACCCAATTGTTCTACCTCTACGATTCCTAAAAAATTTCCATTGGGTAGTTCAATAATCTCGTGATGATTGAATTCTTCACTTGGCTCAGACCATATGATTTCATTGTTCAATGAGTATTTCACCCCGTTATAATAATTACCGTCAGGTTGACCTGATAGATACTGACAACCATAATGCTGACCATAATAATCTGTATTGTAATAAATGATCGGCTGCTCCCCTGAATTCCATATTTCGTCTCCGTTTATGTCAATTATAGCAGAGTAATAATCATAAAAAGCGCCAAACACCGTTAAACCTTCAGAGTATGAGTTTTCATCATAAATAGTCGCCTCAGCATTCGATATAGTTTCCCCAGTTGAAAACATTCGAGTATCAATATATTCTCCAGGGTAGCTGTTTTGATAAAGGGGTGCTACCCTCCAATAGTATGTTGTCTCCCAGTCGATCATTTCTTTTTCAATATAAATGAGTGAAGAATCAATCTGCGAAACACTTAGTGATGAAAAATCGAGATCGGAAGAAATCTCAATTTGATAGGCAACTGCATCCGGTTCCTGTTCCCACTCAAAGAGGACATGTATATAATTGAGTACATCTCCATCTTCAGGTTTTAACAGACCACCAAATAAATTGGATGAAATAATAAATGTAAATAAAATAATTCGAATCATTTTTAATTAATTAATAGACAAAAACTAATGAAGAAAGTTAAATCTTAAACTGTTTCTTCTATGCGAGTAAATCCAAAATCATCCGGATTTACTGATGGACTATCATTTTTCTGTGCCTTGATTAAAATATGAAATTGGTCACCGGTTTTTATAGTGGTGGTATTGTCAACAGGAAGTGCGCATTTGTCCCGCACTGTGACGAGCGGAATAAATGGTACTTCTTTTTTATGAATCTCTAAAGATTGATTCTTAATTATTTCTGCTTTCCATATTTGAATTTCAGCGTGACCTCTTTCTAATAGCATGCTCCACTTTTCAATATCAAAAGCTCGTCCACAGGCAATTTTCCCGCCCATTTCCAAAACCATATCTGTGGTCACACCCTCTGCATCGTTTTTTACAACTCCCAACACATTGTGCAATTTAACAATATCCTTGATCTTCTTGGAAAATAGATAGTTTACCTCTTCATTTCGTGTCATCCCTATAATACCTGCTTTACTATCTATCTCAGCCCGATACAACATATTCGAATCCAAACCATTACCATAAAGCACTCGAATCCCATCTTTTTCAGCTCGTTTGCATTCTCTTGGGTTTTCATCAATGCACAACACATCCTCATTATTAGCAGTGAGAATTTTAGCAATTGCGCGGCTTATTGGGTTTACACCTAGGATAACCCATCCTGTTCCTGTTTTTTTTCTTAATCCCAAAAGGGACGCAGTAATTCCACCTGTCAGCCCGGCCTGTAAAACAGTGAGAATAATGAGAAGAAATACCATTGCCTGAAGCTGAGTCCCCTCAAACCCATGGGCCTCCAGCTCAATTGAAAACAGGGAGGCCACTGCTGCTGCCACAATTCCTCTGGGGGCAATCCATGATAAAAGAGTTTTTTGTTTGAGATTTAGTTCTGACCCCCAGGTACCCGCAAAAACAGCGAGAGGTCGCAAAATGAACATAATGACCAATACTAAAGATATCCCTCGCCAACCCAGGCTGGTTAATTTCACAATTTGCACATCTGCTGCCAAGAGAATAAATAACATTCCTATGAGGAGTACTGTCATCTCTTCTTCAAAATCTCTCAGCTCCCTCCTCACTGCTGTTTTTGTGTTCCCCACTACCAATCCTGCAATAGTTACGGCTACCACACCGCTTTCTGCGCTAATAGTATTCGATATTTGAAATAAAGCAAACACCATGGAAAGCATAAACACATTTTCCAGAGATTCAGGAATAAATCTGCGTATTCGCAATAATAAGGCCAACCCCAATCCACCAGCAGCACCAAAGATAACCCCGGAAAGTAATCTTGAAATAATGTGAAAAAACCCTTTAACAAATGATAATCCCGATGGACTTAGTGCAACTTCCAGTGCTACTACTGCCAAAACAGCACCAATCGCATCTAAGAGGACACCTTCAGCCTCAAGCACTGTGGAAACCGATCGCCTGAATCGAAGTCTTTTTAATAGGGGAGAAATGACAGTTGGCCCTGTTACAATGATTAGAACACCAAATAAAATAGAATTTCTCCAATCCCATCCAATGATAAATTTTGATGAGATTACTCCGCCAACGGCCATTACCAATGCCCCAACAGTAATAAGTTGTCGAATAACCTGCTGCTCACGTTTGATATGGCTCAACCTCAGATTCATACCACCTTCGAACAGGATAACCGCTACAGCAAATCCCACAATCATATGCATTGCTTTTCCAAGACTGGAGGGATGAACTAATCCCAGCATATCAGGCCCAAGTAAAATACCTGCCCCTAAAAGCAGAACGATCCCCGGCAATTTGATATGGCGGGAGATGACTTGCACCAGCATTCCAAAACACATAGCTAAGGCGAGGGTTAGGGCAGGGTTTGATTCATTCATATTTTATTGCAAAAAATAAAGGCAAAATTATAAGGGAAATCTTTGACCCATAAAAGATATATTAAAACCTAAGTTTATCACTGTTTTCCATTGCACTGTAGTGGAATCCAGCGCAGGATTTGTGTGATTAAGATGAATGAAATGAACTTTAGATTTATCCTCACCAGATAAAACCGAAAAATAATCCATACTCTCTTCAATTGATGGATGAGGGATTTCTGCCATATTTCGATTTGGAATTTCACCCCGTCCAAAAAATGTTCCATCAATCAAAACACAGTCATTGTCTTTAATTACCTCACGAATGTTTTGCCCCCACTTGTCCCATTTATCAATGTCCGGAATAAATATCAGTTTGTAGGTCAGACCTGACACCTTGAACCCCACCGTTTCCGAATATTCATCCCTGTGTGGTACAATAAAGGGTGTTACAGACAAATTGTCGTTTAATTTCACAATATCATGATCTTCCAAAGGATTTAAGACTATCTGTCTCAAAGAAATCAATTGATTCCACGGACCATTTGACCCAATAAAATGTTTCATCCTGGGCATCACATACACAGGAATTTCTTTTGCTCCCATTACTTCACGTCCAAGATGTATGAGCCCCGTGTAGTGACCGATGTGAGCATGTGTGAGAAAAATTCCTCTCAACTTATATTTTCCGTTTTGGGTCAACTCATTAAGTTGTTGAGGAAAATCAGGAGTGGCATCAATCATCCATACCTCTTTCGTTTTAGGATCGACTATCCCTAAACACGATACTCTGAGTTGTTTCCCTGAGCTACCCCATTTATCTGAACAACAGGTTTTAACACATCCGGCATGGGGAACCCCCCCATCCTGAGCTATTCCCAAAACCACCACATAGGGAAAGTTGTTGTCAGCAAAAAGAAAGCAGTAAGACAGCACACAGGTTATAAAGTATTTTGTCAGATTAACCATTAAACTGTCTTCCTTACAACCCCTCCTATCTCTATCAATTTGCTCATAAGGATTAAGTTCTTAAGAATATGCTATAGGTATATCCGTTAGTTAGAATAAAAATATCAAAATGAGTCTTTGTGATATACATTATTGGAAAGGAAGTACTAATCCCCTGAAAGAAAAATCTCACCATTTCCAGAACTCCGGAGCCAATATCCTCTCCCGGGAGTCATTGTAGATACCTGAACATAACTTTCATCGAAACCATACACGGTCCCCGAGATGATGAGCTCCTGAGGATCATAAATAGAACCGAGAGCAATTTCCTGGGTAAATCCGGTGATCAAATTCCATCCAGGGCTCAATGATATTGTAACTGTATTTATTTCTCCACCTGTAAAGGTAACACTGCTTGCACTAACTAACCGAATCCAGTATCCGGTTCCACTGGTGAGCTCGTTATCTTGAATATATCCGCCCTGGAAAGAGTATAGTGTTCCTTCAACTGCTTCAGGAAAAATTATCATATAGGATGCGTCATCACTCAAAAGGGGTAGCCCTACCATGTTCCAATCTGATGCATAATTTATGGACAATTCGGAGGGAATTTCCGGATGGTTAAATTTAAGAATAGTAAGATATCCTTCTAAATCACTGGCAAACACATAATCATTTAAGGTAAACGGGAAAGCACCCCAGCATCCATAAAAATCTCCATTGTCATTTGAACCGTATGTATCATATTCAGCGACCTCAATCAAATTGTTGGGGTCACCAATATCCACAATTTTTACTCCCACTGTGTAGTGGGATATGTAGGCAAAATCTCCCATAATATGTGTGTTGTGAGCGATGTTGCTCTCACCCAAATATTCACCCAAAAGAGATACATTCCCCATATCTTGAATGTCCCACATTTTCACGGTTTTATTTACCGTTTCTTCCGTTGTCATTACATATTTTCCGTCATCAGTAGGCCAGATATTATGGACATAACCACTATTAGGGATTGAAACCCGAGTGAGTAATATAGGATCATATTTATCCGAAACATCCCAGATGGAAAATGTTCCGTTTGTTCCCTCAGCGACATAGACCGTGTCGTTTCGCGCATATACGTCATGGATATCAGGTGTTACCACCATATTTATATCGTCCGGCTCTTCCGGATTTTCAAGACTCACAATACGAAATCCGTCATACGCCTGTCTTAGAACGTATGCAAACCCTGTAGCAGTGTCTATAGATAAATTATGTGATCGCACGTTCCCTGAATGTACATATGATTGAACAAACTCCACACTGTTTGGCAAATTCTCAAGGTCTATAATCATCATTCCGTAGTTCGTTCCAGTCATCTCATTCACGATATAGGCATAATGACTGTAGGTTTTAATATCCCGGTGATAGTAATAATCATTGTTTTGCGGTCCGGGAACAATATCGATCACTTCCATAGTAGAAATGCGGACAAAGGCCACACCTTCCAACACTCCCATGATTGCATATTCTTCACCATCGGGAGCTCTGTATCCCCACACATCAGATCCTCCAGTTGTGTCACCTGATCCCCACTCCTGAGATGGGAACCAAATCCGGTCGACCAGCTCAAGACTGTACTCTGCGGGTTGGGCAGAAATATAATTGCTGAATGAAAATCCAAAAATCATAGCAAGGATGATTTTTTTGGCTCTGAGTTTATATATCATTTCAAGGTATTTGCTCAACGATAATCTCACCATTTCCGCTGCTCCGCAGCCAGTATCCGTTTCCAGGTTCAATAATTTCTACAGGTTCATACCCACCATTAAATCCAAAAATTGTTCCTTCAATTATTAATTGGTTGGGATCAATAATTGAACTGACCCCTACTGTCTCAGATATCCCGGAGATCATGTTCCATCCTTCAGATAGCTCAATGGGCAACACATCTATGGATTGTCCGGTGATAAACAAAAGTCCATCCGATTGAAATCTCAACCAATAACCTGTTCCAGGAATTAGCTGAGTTCCCTGAGCATAACCACCATCAGAAAAACTAAAGAGTGTGTTTTCAACAGCATTCGGGAACAGCCATTGGTAATCTGAATTTGATACATTGACCGGTAGTCCAATCATATTCCAATTTCCCTGAAACGGGAACTCTATTTCTATCTCGGACTCACTTAACAGTTCATTTAAAATAACTAACATCCATTCTGTATCAATTTCATTGTTTGCATATTGTATAACTCCGTTCTGATCCACAATAAAATCCCGGGGATATGGAGAACCATCATTAGGGAGATAATAGATGTCATATGTTTGGCCGCCCTGAACACCTCCTGAGCTACCGGGATCGAACAGAATGGGATAGGTTAAATTATTCTCTTCAATAAAATTTCCTATAATATTTGGGTTGTTCGTATTGCTAATTCCAAGAAGAAGGACATTTTCCTGTGGATATGTCTGCCAAATTGTGGTTTCCATGTCCGATAACTCCGGACTGCACACCGGTCACCCGGGAGCAAAAAATGCCAGGACAACGATCTGCCCTAAATGATCCGACAGATGAAATGTACCACTCCCGTTTGCAATAATATCCAGCTCAAAATCTGGAGCAGGTTCTCCGATATTAATTCCGTCAATGTTCCCGTTTAATTCCACAGTGATCTGAGGTTCATCCGGGTCATTGGTAAAAATTATATATCCTGATGAGGAATTCCCTGCATCAGCAAAATAAACAACATTCACTGCCTGGGTTTCTCCAGGGCCCAAGTTTTGTAATGGATTCTCTATTTGGAAATCGGTATTGGAAATATACTGATCTTCAACAATTAGAGTGGAATTCCCGTTATTGGTTACATCAACTGTGAGGGTGTAGGAATCTCCGTTTTCCACATAGGGGTAATTCAATTCCCAAGAACTTATATCAATGTCCGCATCATCAATTTCTTCATATTCAAAGACCTGAAGCCACATCCATTCCGCAGAATATATATAGTTTCCGGAAGAATTTATAGCCATGGTTCGCCTTCCATTTGCTTTAAATCCAACTAACTCCAATTGACTACCATCCCACTCTAAAATCTCCACATCGTCCCAATCTGAGACAGCACACCTTCCGTTGAACATTTGGATTCGGTTTGCCAATCCTGTCGTGTTATTGTTCCCCAACAATATGGGAAACTCAGGATTTGCTAAATCATGAACAGTGACACCCTCAGAACCCAGAGCAGTATAAAGTAAACCATTGTCAATAGACAAATCTTTCACAGCGCTTCCTGTTGACCAACTATAAATTTCCAAAGGGTTTTGAATATTGGTAACATCAATTATCCGAATAAAATCCCCATCACCGAGATAAACTAAATTTTCATAAAATAATACTGTCCACGCATTTTGAGTCGCAATAGTAGAAACAGAAGCTGGATTAGAAGGATTGGAAATGTCATAAAATAATACTCCATCTGCGTGGGCTGCTACCGCTAATATATTTCCGGAAATATCCATATCCTCCAAAATATATTGATTCCCCTGTGTCCCAGAAATGTATCCTGAGTGCTGAGCATTGGAGGGATTAGAGATATTGATAATAGCGACTCCTCTGTGTGTTGTAACGTACACATAGTCCCCAATTCCTCTGGCATAGTAACAGCGGGTGTTTCCACCACCGCCACCGCCGCCTTGAATTTGGAGGTTGTCCAGATGTACTGGTGTTTGAGGATTGGAAATATCGTAAAATTCAATCCCCTGGAGGTTCCCCGGAAGGATTAATGTATTCCCAACAATTTCAGCATCCAGTAACTCACGAGAGGTGGGGTCATAGGTATTGTGAATGGTAAGGTTTTTTCCAAACAGAATTTGGGAAAGGAAGAGAAGAAAAATATATTTTGTACTGGCCTTCAAAAACTAATATCCCATATCCATACCCTCTTGATCTCCACGACCCATGTGCCTGCTTTTTCTTTTTTCTTCCTGCAGTTGACCGAATCGATAAATAAGATTGAGTTTCAAAGTCCTTCCTCCACGATCGGTAGCAACATCACTAAATTCTGATGCCGCAGCATATCCATTATAAAGTGAGCTGTCAAGAGGTTTCTCTCTTTTCATCTGAAATCCACCTCTATCAAATAAATTATTTAGCCCAAGTGATATCTCCATCTTTCCATCAAACAAAGATTTTGAAATCCCCATATTTGCCCACATGGTCCCCTTGTCACCAAACAGGCTACCACCGGGAACTTTCATTTTCATAAAGAAAAATCCAAATTCAAAGCTAAAATACTTGATATATTTTTCTGGAAGACTAATTCGATTGTAGAGGGTCAATCGTTGGTGGTTTCCATTTAGTTCGTAGTCACCTGTGGGGTCATCTAGTTTGCTGTAATTATAGCCTCCTCCCAAAGTTTGCCCCATGATCATGAAAAAAAACTCCACACCCATGTTCTCTCCAGAATCAGCATTTTTAAATGTCAATACATTGCTGTTTTCATAGTGATTGTCATCATACCACTCAATAACATTTTCAAGCTGGTGGTAGTAAAGATTAGTATAGGCAAATCCCATCGGTATAGTACTTTTAAAGGACACCTCATACTGGGTTGAATACTCTGGCTTAAGAAAGGGGTTACCTAGGAAGAGAAAATTTTGAGAGTATACACCTCGCGGGTAGGGGCGTATTTGACGGCTCCCTGGTCCGTGCCCACCCGAGCCAGGTCTGTTAGCTCGTTTGCTCAGTCCAAATTGGATACTCTGTTTTTCATTGATGTTAAAGGTAAAATGTAGGTCTGGATAAAGTGTTGTATAATCATCTATATAAGCGGAATTTTGTAAAGTATCTAGAACTTGGATGTATAGTGGAATCGATTCTGTGTCAGCCCTCTCCATAATATCCGATTTGGATTTAATATTTTTCCTTATATACTCATAACGCACACTAGGTTTAATGCTAAAAGATTCACTCAGCTTTTGATTATATTCAATAAAAAAACTATGAATATCCCTTTTATATCTGAAAGTATTTACCCCTAAAAATGTATTATTATTGCTATCAGTAAGTTGAAAATCCATGGTCTCATTATTGTTGTTTAGCCTGCCATCATAGCCAAACTCAATTTTAGTGTCTTGGTTGAGAGGATGTTTGTATGAAACGTCTATATCAAGTCCACTCATATTTTCATTCAAAAGGGTACTATCACTAATTGATGACAATATCTCCATTTCATCATTAATGGCAAAATCATAATTGGTGCTAAAATTAAATTCGCGGTCTGGGTTGTCAAATGTTTTCTCAATCTCAAAGTAACCTTCCACACCATAGTTGTCATCCCCGTCCTTTTCAAGTGTTAATATATCAGCATCTCTAAGATTATCTTGGTTTTTTGTCCCCTGCCTCAGGTGAACTTTATAGTTCACCTCACCGGTCAATATCAGGTTCTCATTAATTGAATAATCAGAGCCTAATTTAATAGATTGACCAAATCGATCAGATTCATTGTTAAACAAAAAAGAATACAGTGGAACGGTATCTTGAGGAGTGCCCTCAATATCAAAATAACGTACCTCTACATCTCTATGTCCAAAAGTGTTACGTACACGATTATTTAAATTGTATGAGGTATAAAAATTCCATTTTTCTGTTTTGTAATTTCCGTAGGCAGTAAACCCATTCATATCACCCATGCCTCCGTAATTATTGTTTTTACCGTTGACCTTAATACTGCCATTTAATCCTTCATATTTTCCCTTTTTCATAACGATATTGATGATGCCTGCCATTCCATCGGGATCATATTTTGCAGAGGGCGATGTGATGACTTCAACTTTATCGATAAGTGACGCAGGTATATTATCCACATCATTCGACCCTGCACCTGTTCTATTGGGGCGACCGTTTACCAGTATTTTGACATTAGAATTTCCACGCAGTGCTACCTCTCCATCTTGATCAACGGTGACCATAGGAACTTTGTTCAGAACGTCCTCGGCTGTTCCGCTATCAGAAATAATATCATCCGAGGTGTTATAAATCATTTTATCGGTCTCAAATTCAAAAACAGGCCTGTCATCCACAACATTGACAGCTTCCATCTCAAGTAAAACCAAGCTTAATTTGATTTCACCTACATCTTTTTTTTTCGTTCCTCTAAACGATAGCTCTATCTCACTAAGAGTTTGTGATTCGTAACCCATAAATTCTATTTTAATACTATATTGGCCGGGCGCTATCTCTCCAATTTGGAATTTTCCATCTGAGCCAGTTACACCGCCAGTTTCAATATTTCCATCTTTCTGCAAAACAGATACAGACGCATACTCAATAGGTTTCCCAGATATAGAGTCTACAACGATCCCTGACACTTCGCAAACTGCAGGCCTACCTCCGCGAGCTCCACCCTGCCATTTCTGTGCAGTTAAAACAGAAACAGACAAAATAAAAACAATACAAATAAAATTATAAATAGTTGAACTTTTCACACTTTTCCCTTTTATGACTAATATGATACCAATTTGTTAAATAAAAAACTCTACATTTTAAAATGCTGAGGGTCCGGAATATAATTAAATTGAGCCATCACTTATGATACATTCCTAATTTTTACCAATGCTAAATTTTCGTCTATACCTTCTACTGGTAATTGGTTTGTTTCTCACAGTGCCCTGGTTCTTTTTCGATACTGATTCAGTATCTGTTTTCGGAATGCCTATCTGGGCCTTTTATTCATTATTATTTACATTTGTGTATGCCTGTTTTATCTATTTCTTAATAAAAAATTATTGGGGGATTTCCGCTGAAGATCCCCATGAGGAAGACAAATGAACGGTTCTTTACTATCTTCCGGTGGAACCATTTTTCTTTTGTTTTATCTATTTTCATTGATTGGTATTGGTTTAATCGGGCGATTTGCCAGAAAAGATAATTCCATGGCTGATTTTTATCTTGCAGGAAGGGGAATGGGATTTTTTGTTTTGTTCTTGACCTTATATGCAACCCAATACAGCGGAAACACTCTGATTGGATTTGCAGGCAAAGCCTATCGAAATGGATTTACATCTTTGGTTACCGTGACATTCATGTGTTCCGTTATCGGTGCTTATTATATATTTGCACCAAAACTGTTTCGTCTATCTAGAAAATACAAGTTTATCACCCTTGGTGATTTTATTCAATATCGTTATCAAAGTACTCCTCTCACGATATGTATTACAATTCTCTCAATTATTGCACTGGGGAACTATATAATCACTAATTTAAAAGCTATAGGTATCATTGTGGAAACCTCTACCGGTGGTGCTGTACCATTTGTGAGTGGGATTATCTTGCTATCATTTATCATGGTCATTTATGAAACTCTGGGAGGAATGCGTAGTGTTGCGTGGACAGATATGATCCAGGGAGTTCTTTTACTTCTGGGGGTGGTTTTCATTTTTATTTTGGTTCAGGTTCATTATGGTGGACTGGTCTCATCTCAAATTAAGGTTAATACAGATTTTTGGTCTCCACCAAGCTGGAGCGAGAAACGGCTCTGGCTCAGCACCATTATTATATTATTTGCAGGAATTTCAGTTTATCCCCATGCCATTCAAAGAATTTATTCTGCGAGAGACGAGTCTTCTCTAAAAAAGTCATTTCAAATCATGGTTTTCATGCCATTTGTAACAACACTCTTCATTATCACCGTAGGTATTGTTGGTGCAACCCAATTCTCTGGGCTTTCAGGAAAAGATACAGAGCACATCACACTTTTGATTCTATCAGATTTAGCAGAGAAAAACCCTCTTGTTTCTCCCGCTCTTGTTTTATTTATTTCTGCAGCAATTGCTGCTATTATGTCTACCGTTGATTCGGCACTTTTGGCTATTTCCTCCCTGTTCACTCAGGATATTTACCGTAGGGTAAAACCACGGTCAGATGAAAAACATCTGACCCTTTTTGGAAAAATATTTTCATGGATAATCATGGCACTTGCTGCACTATTGGCAATTCACCTCCCCCATACAATCTGGCGACTCATGGAAATAAAACTGGAACTTTTATGCCAGATAGCACCGGCAATTATTTTAGGAATACACATACATAAATTAAACAAACAGATGATCCTGTCTGGGATTCTCGCAGGAACAGGGGTAGCCCTTTTCATCATTGGTTCAAATATGATGGGGCTCTCAATCCCGGCAAAGCCCTGGGGCATTCATGCAGGTGTATGGGGGTTAATCATTAATTGTCTGGTTGTATGGATTCTTTACCTGAAAGAAAACAAAAAGAGATCAGCAATTGATAATTGACCACAGCGCTGTAAGAGACGATTGGTATGATCGAGGATTTTCATGTGATATTTGGATTGCCCCTCCGGGAAAAATCTGGACAGATTTTGTTCACGATACCAATGAGTTCTTGATGCTCATTGATGGAGAAATTGAGTTGGAAATGGACGATAATATTTTACATCCCAAAATAGGAGATGAAGTACTGATCCCCGCAGGGATGAGTCATACGGTGCGCAATATTGGATTAGTTACAAACCACTGGTTTTACGGATATAAATATAATTGAAGCAGCAGTCTATTCTTCAATTTAAACTCCAGATTTCCTTGATATTTGCTATGGCAGTGTGGGGATTATCCTGGACAAACGCAAAAATTATAGGTATTTATACATCTCCACCCCTGTCAATGTTTTGGAGATTCTTTCTTGCAAGCATCTGTTTTATCCCGGTTATGAAATGGACAGGCCATTCTTTCAAAATATCACAAAACGCTTTCAAATATGTCTTTCTTAATGGATGTCTTATGACGGTCTATAATTATTTTTATTTTCGTGGAACACAGCTGGGGCTTGCCGGTGCGGGAGGAGTTATAGTAACAACTCTCAATCCAATCATCACCTCTCTATTGGCAGTAATAATCTTTAAAGATATATTAAAATCAAAAGATGTTTGGGGTGCAGTTCTTGGCCTGACAGGTGGCGCATTTATTATAAAAATATGGTCAGTGAACTATTTTGATCTTGTTCAAAATGGCAACATTCACTTTCTATTGGCTTCAACATCCTGGGCATTTGTAACATTGATTACTGCATCATCCAAGAATAAAATTCACTTCATACCGTATAGTTTTTGGTCCATATCTATAGCTGGAGTATTTTCATTTTTTATCTCTATAAGAGAACCTATTCTTTCTGTTTTCAACTATGGATGGAGTTTTTGGCTGAATCTATTTATTTTGTCAGCTGGGGCCATGGTATTTGGTACAACCGTATATTTTTTAGCAGCGGTTCGGTTGGGGTCCAGAAAGGCCAGTGCCTATATTTTTACTGTTCCGGTAACGGCAATAGGGTTCAGCATGATCATACTTGGTGAACACCTTGATTGGAGCACAGCAGTTGGAAGTCTTTTTGCTGTGTCAGGTGTTTATCTGATCAATAAATCCTAATTTAGGTTTGAAGATTGTATATGGTTATCTTGCGTGTAAAACAGATATTTTATTGCTGGCAAACTCAAAACTGCCAAAGAGCATTGTGCAGTAAAAAGCATTTCCTATCAATGTCCACCCAAAAAAAGGAAGAGCGGCAACATAACATGATATCAATCCACTAAGTGAAAGGGGATACATCAACCCCCCTATCCAGACACCAAAATTAGAGAGTAGAAAAAATATAATGGACGCAGAGGCTCCAGATAATCCTACAGATTTCATAGTAACATTTTTCATTGTGAATCTTCCTATGAGAACGATAGCTATAAAACTGATATAGATCCAAATATGACCTGATGAAAAAAGAACGAACCCTTGATAATATTCGGTATAGACCAGATTATTTAAGATGAGATCGCTGACCCACAATGCCCCTAGTGGTAATATAATCGCAAGGGTACGGCTGGACACATATGCTCCACCAAACAATGCCATGGCTCCCACTGCCGTAAAATTTGGTGGGTGGGGGATTAAACGGCTGAATGCAGCAAGAATAAGCAGCCCCGCTAAAATAAAGTGCCTAGTGGATAATTTTTCACTCATCATTTATTTCTCTTTAATGAAAGTGAAAATTAACCACGATGGTTTTATCTTTCCTAAATGAAAACCAATTAAAATTTATGTTACCCCTATGAAGTCCAACCACTCTGGAAAGTACGATGATAATAACGAAATATTTTTTGCCTAATAATTTTGACATTTATTTCTATTACACACTAAATTTTTATAGTTCGTTTATTCAATCATTCAATTTTATAAAGAAAGTTACCCGATATGAAGGGATTAAAATCTAAAAAGAGAAAAAATAATCAATCTTATCTCGAAATGTTTGAGAAAGGGAGAGACCTATTTAATCAGGGTGAGATCTATCAAGCTCACGTCACCTGGGAACATATCTGGAAAGGAGGGGATGCAGATGTCCGGAAAAATATTAAAGGATTTATCCAGTTAACCGGCGGTCTATTAAACAACAGCTATGGGAAAAAACAAGCTACAGAATATCTGCTTCTTAAAGCAATGGAAAACATAAAACATACAGATAAGTTATCCGAGAATTTGGATTTGGAATCAATTATTAAACAGATAAATCAGTATACAACAGAAATGCGCCAAGGCGTCAGATACAGGAAAAGCGTACCTATATCTTTATAAATTTTGTCATTTAAATAATACGGAGTATTGTCAACTCTTGACAAAAAAAGAAGGCCCTGTTGCCAGAGCCTTCTTAATCGATTTTTTAGATGTGTGGTATTTAAAACTGGACCGATAAACCACCCTGTATGGTCATTCCACTAAATCCAAACTGGTTTACTTCCCACGGATATTGAAATCTGCCACCCA
>Ga0187827_10002923_pt1 | contig 22745 bp, 19 predicted proteins | sample ETNtaG_39_FD_167969 | JGI IMG/M metagenome (GOLD analysis project Ga0187827, IMG submission 167969) | Marine microbial and viral communities from oxygen minimum zone, Eastern Pacific Ocean - ETNP2014_SV_150_PacBio MetaG (Illumina Assembly) | ecosystem: Environmental > Aquatic > Marine > Hypoxic... | reverse complement strand
CAAATTGATCGAGAGATGGCTGAAAACGCACTGGCTTTCCTCTCCGAGGATGGATCTGTTTTTATCGAGCAGGATAAAAGAATATCCGAAGTCCGAATGGTTTATCCAAAAATTCTATATGAAGCGGAAACCGGTGTTGCCGATAGACTGCTTGCCAGATTATCCATTCCAGCAGATTTGAAAGGGCCGGACTCGGTGCGAATTACCGAGGAGATTCTGAGAAGACTTGCCATTAAGCTTTCTCCGGAACAGCTTAAAGTTCTGGAAGGCATTTTTTCCCATCGAGTGGCCATCATCACCGGTGGACCTGGCACAGGAAAGACGACTCTTATACGATCGGTGGCCGCTATTTTTGAATCCCTAGGAAAACAAATTCTCCTTGTAGCACCCACGGGTCGTGCTACCCGTCGGTTATCGGACGTTACCCGAAGACAGACTTCAACAATACACAAACTCCTCGGTTATAATTTGGCGACGGGGTGTTTTGAAAAAAATGAGGATCATCCCATTGATGCTGATGGTGTAATCATTGATGAGGCCTCAATGGTGGATATCCTGTTAATGTTTCATCTGCTCAAAGCCATCCCAATGCGTGCCATCCTGATTTTGGTTGGTGATGCTTTTCAGCTTCCGCCTGTGGGGCCGGGCAATGTGCTGTCTGACATGATAAAATCGAAAAAAATCAAGTTGTTTGAGCTGAAAACGATTTTTAGACAAGAGCTTGAAAGCCCCATCATCGTAAACGCGCATCGGGTGCGTCGTGGGGAAATGCCCTTTCTAACTAAGATGGATATCCGGTCCCCTCTTTCCGGGTTTTATTTCATCCAACAACGTGAACCCGAGAAGGTGGTCAAAACCATCGTTAAATTGTGCACGAAAACACTACCGAATTCTTTTAACTTTGATCAGTTGAATGACATTCAGATTTTAACTCCGATGCACAGAGGAGAGGTGGGTACCATCAACCTGAACCAGATCCTTCAGGAGGGGTTGAATCCGAATTCCGGTATTCCGATGGTGAAGGGAATACCATTTAATTCCGGGGACAAGGTGATGCAATTGAAGAACAACTATCAAAAGGAAATCTTCAATGGAGATATCGGAAGGGTTACTTCCGTTCAAGCAGGAGAAGAGAGGCTTTTAGTGGACTATTTCGGACGTTCGGTGAGTTATGACTTTTCAGAATTGAACGAACTCACACTGGCTTATGCCATAACGGTCCATAAATCACAGGGGTCGGAATATCCGGTGATCATAGTTCCGATCATGGGACAGCATTTCGCCCTTCTCAACCGAAGCCTTCTTTATACTGCCTTAACGCGGGGGAAAAAACTGGTCGTTTTGATTGGAACATCAAGGGCACTTGAAATCGCTTTAAAAAACAACCAACCTCAAAAGCGCATGACAAACCTATCGGTCAGATTGGTCAATTGAACAGAAGTGCACCGCCCGGATCAAGCAATATCATCTGTCATGAAAATTAAGAATCCGTATCAGATGGCGTCGGCATCGGAAGTTTGAAAAACTGGATGCCCTCCTCTTTTAAGGTCTTTTCTTCCTGTTCGGTGCTGCTACCCCTGATATTTCTGGCCTCAGCAACCCCATAATGGATTTTTAGGGCCTCTTTGGCAAAATTACAACCGACATCATCGAAATTTTTCTCCACAAAATCGACAATTTTTTTTCCGAGTTTCGCAAGATCGGCCTGTTGGGCGGCAGGTTTTTTTGCAAAATGTGAAGATTTAATTGCAAAGGTGGAAGGGATTTTAGATACAGAAGTATCATCGCAAACTGGGCAACCGACGAGACCGTTTGTTTTTTGCGCCTCAAATGCCTGCCCATCCTCAAACCAGCCCTCAAACGTGTGGCCGTTGACGCATTGCAAATCGTATGCGATCATAATTTACAATCGATTAACCGAAGTGGTGAACCGATTCTCCAATTTATAATATTTTATCCTGTTTTAATATTTTAAAAGAAAATATTGACAGATTTATCCGTTTCAACACAGAATGTCCAACATTAATACCGATTTTTAATTTCGTCAATTTGAAAAGTTAAAACCGGATTGTATATTTAATCATCAGGTCGATTAAAAAGGGAGTGTGCCGCACATGAAAAAAGTTACTTTCATCGGAATTTGCCTCTTCTTGTTCTGTTCAATAAGCCAGGCTGAAACACTGTATATCAGTGACTTTTTGCGGATTACCATGAGGACCGGTCCGGGAATTGATCACAAAATTATTGAGATGATTAAATCCGGACAGTCGGTCACTGTTTTGGAGCAAGGACCTGAGTGGACCAAAATCCTGCTTCCCACGGGAAAGGAGGGTTGGGTTCTCAATCGTTTTCTCACCCCAAAGCCACCCAGCGGACTTTTGCTTAAAAAATTAGAAGAAAAACATGCGGAATTGAGTCTCCAAATCACCACCCTTATTGATGAAAATAAAAGACTCCGCAATGAGAACCAAAGGCTCGACGCTGAACTTAAAACCAGCAGCCGCAACCTGAAAAAAGTGACCGATTCTTATCAAAAGCTCAAATCGGGATCAGCTGAATACCTCGACGTCAAATCGAGATATGAAATGATGGTCGTGCAACTCGACCAACAGAAAAAAAGGGCTCAAGATATTGAAAAGGAATTAGAATCGATTCGGTTTCATAAAAATATCAGATGGTTCCTAAGTGGGGCGGTTGTATTGATCATCGGTTTTTTGATCGGGTTTAGCGCCAGACACCAGCGCCGTCGATCGTCTTTGCTTTAACGGTTTCGAAAATTAAATGCCGCCGGATTCGGTGATAGAAGGGGAAAATCAAACCGATAACAGAACAGCGATCCGTCATGGAATTGCAAAAATGAATAGAAGTTAGAGATCCTTTTCACGGTGTTTGTTCACATATTTTTCGTTGACAAGCTATTATACTGCATTAAATTATCTGGATAATTCATCCATAGATTTTCGTCTAAAAAAAATTTTAAAATGGCTGCAAAACGAGATTACTACAACATTCTGGGTTTAAGCAGAGATGCCACTGATGTTGAGATAAAATCCAGGTATCGCAAGTTGGCTTTAAAGTACCATCCGGACAGAAACCCAGGAGAAAAAACGGCTGAAGAAAAATTCAAAGAGGCTGCAGAAGCTTATGAAGTTCTGCGAGACCCACAGAAAAGGAGTATTTATGACCAATATGGTCACCAGGGTCTTGAGGGAACCGGTTTTTCTGGGTTTAGTGGCTTTGATGATATTTTTTCAAGTTTTGGAGATATTTTTGAAGATTTTTTTGGATTCAGCACGGATGGGCGTTCCCAAAGTAGAACCCAGCAGGGCTCTGATCTCCGGTACGATATGACCCTCAGCTTCATGGAAGCGGCGTTTGGAACTGAAACCGAAATAGATGTAGAAAAAACGGAAGAATGCCCAACCTGTTTAGGTAGCGCATGCGAGCCAGGAACAGCACCTGAACCCTGCAGGTATTGCAACGGCACCGGCCAGGTTTCCCGGAGCCAGGGGTTTTTTATGGTGCGTACAACTTGCCCGACGTGCCGTGGTGTGGGACAGACAATAGCGAATCCCTGCCTCAAATGCAGAGGATCCGGTAAAGTTATGGTTCGAAAAAAGGTATCAGTAAAAATCCCCGCGGGTGTGGATATCGGATCGAGGCTCCGGTTGACAGGAGAAGGTGAAGCCGGAGTTAATGGTGGACCACCGGGAGATCTTTATGTCTTTGTTCAAATCGAACCTCACGAATTCTTTAAGCGTGATAATACAAATGTGATTTGTCAGATTCCCATTTCCTTTATCCAGGCAGCGCTAGGTGATACAATAAAGGTTCCCACCCTAAATGGCAAAAAGACATTTGAAATTCCAAAAGGGACACAACCTGGGGATCTATTCCGTTTCCGCGGTGAGGGAATCCCTTCTCTCAGAAATGGACGGCGAGGGGACCAGGTGATGCAGGTTTTGATAAAAACACCAACAAACCTAAGTAAAAAACAACAAGCCCTTTTGAAAGAATTTGCAAAATTGGAATCAGGGAAGCTTTCCAATAAATTAAAAAATATTCTTAAACCCGGCACCCCTGATAATGCAAAGTAGTATCAAATGTTTGAACTGAAAATTACCACCTGTTTCGCAGCTGCCCATCAGCTGAAGATGGTGGAAAAAAAGTGTGAAAATCTCCACGGACACAACTGGAAGATTGAAATTTGTGTGGCGGGGAAAAAGCTGAATAATGCAGGTGTATTAATAGACTTTGGAGAATTGAAAGCGCATTTGTCAAACATCGTCTCAAAATTGGATCATCGATTTTTAAATGATCTTAATTGTTTTGATCTCCAAAGGCCGCCTTCTTCGGAGGTCATTGCCCAATATATTGCCAACGAGTTACAACGGGAAATAAAGGACCCTGACATAGTCGTCGACAGGGTAACTGCATGGGAATCTGATGATGCCTGTGCAACCTATATCGTTTGAGCTGTTTAACCGCCAATCTCACCTCAACAATCCTTTTTGTCGGTCAAGTCGGTCAAATTGAAACTTTCCAAAGAGGGTAACGTCATGAAATCAAATGTAATGTCCCTATCCTTATTTGTTTTCTTTGGATGTTTGATCTTATTCCCGATTATTAGTTCGGCCACGGGGACTGAGGCCGCATTTACGCTGCAACAGACGATCGTAAAGGCTCTTCAAGTCAATATCGGGCTGAAATCGTCACAGGAGGAAATAAAGGCGGCCGGTGCCATTAAAAACGCGCAGCGGACCTATTTTTTTCCCACGTTTGGTGCCACATATCGATATGTGCGTAATGATGAAGAATTGATTTTGCCTGGGGTGGGCACTATTAGTACGCAAAATGAGTTTCACCTTTCAACAACGGTCACGCAACCACTTTTTGCCGGATTTTCTCTGTTGAAGCAGTATGAAATTGCAAACCTCGGGCTTGATGCAGCCCTGATTAACGAAAAACTGACGACTCAAAATATTATTTTAAATGCAAAAACAACCTATTTTCTACTGTTAAAAGCGCAAAAATTGCGGAACATCGCAATGGATACCGTAACGCAGCTTGAGGCCCATAGAGAGGTCGCCGATAATTTCTATCAGGTAGGTATGATCCCGTTAAACGACCTGCTTCAGGCAGAGGTTGAACTCGCAAACGCCAAACAGGAATTCCTGGTTGCCAAAAACAATCTCGATAATGCGGAAGCGAATTTTAATGTTCTGCTTCGCCGACCTATTAATGCCACCGTTGAAATAAAAGACATTGTGGATTACACTCCTTTTGAAAAGAATCTCGACTACTGTTTTAAAGAAGCTGAAAAAAACCGTCTAGAATTTCAGATTACCGATTTAGATATTCAAATTGCCGAAATAAAACTCGCCTTGGTCAAAAAAGACTATTATCCATCGGTAAACCTGCTAGGAACTTACTTACAACAGGGCGAGGAATGGAATGCCCGGGGAGGGCTCGGTGTTTTTGGGGATTCAAGTGGCTGGACGGTTTCTGTTGTTGCTTCCTGGGATTTCTGGGAATGGGGTCGAACCAATTTTAGAAAAAAGGAACAACTTTCGCGTGTGTCACAGGCCAAGCTTAGAAAAACAGAGATTTCAAATAATATTCGGCTGGAGGCAAAAAAAGCATATTTGACAACCCAGGAAGCAGAGAAGGCGATCGTCACAATAGAGAAGGCGATTCAACAGGCAAAAGAGAATTTTAGGATAAGCAATGAAAGATACGAGGAGCAGATGAACACCTCAACCGATGTCTTGGATGCCCAGACACTCCTATCCAGAACCATGGCGAATTATTATAATGCCCTCTACGCGTTTAAGATTTCAAAAGCTTCACTCTACCGCGCCATCGGCCAGGAAATTATGGAATGATTGATGGGGGTGACAACAGCTCAATCATCCGGATGTTTCATGTCCACAAACACTACGGCTCAAAAAAAGCGCTGATTAACGCAACCCTTGATATTCATAGAAATGAATTCGTTTTTATTTGTGGACCAAGCGGCGCAGGCAAAACCACACTCCTTAAGCTTCTGTATTTGGGGGACAAGGTATCAGCAGGTCAGATCATCGTCGATGGAATCAACCTGTCTAGAATTCCCCGAAAACGGATCCCTTTTCTTAGACGAAAGTTCGGTATCATCTTTCAAGATTATAAATTGATCTCCACTAAAACCGTATTTGAGAATATTGCCCTTGTCCTTGAAGTGACGAGAAACACCAGACGCTTTATTGAAAAGAAGGTAAAAAGTGTTCTTAGGACCGTGGGTATGGAGGGAAGAATCAACGCCTATCCACCTAGCCTATCGGGTGGTGAACAACAAAGAGTCGCGGTTGCGAGAGCGGTAGTGGGCGATCCCAAGGTTATACTTGCCGACGAACCCACAGGGAATCTCGACGCCGAATCCTCCCATATTATTTTCGATTTTTTAAATCAATTTTACAACCGCGGGGCCACGGTTGTTATTGCAACTCATGACCTTAACCTTGTCCGGAAAACAAAAAAATCGGTTATTCATCTCAATCAAGGACAAATTGTCGCGTAACATCAAAAAGTCGAACCGATCCTTTTGGGTGGATTTTTTAGAGCGATATGAAGGGAGCATGAAATCCTCAAATGACGAGCCTTTTTTATAAAAGAGCGATTGAGGGCATTCTTGAGAATAAATTTTTGCAGGGAGTGACTATTCTCACATTTGCCCTATCCATCCTCATCGTCTGTGCTTATCTCCTTTTTTTCATCAATGCCAATGATTTCATGAATTCATGGGAAAAAGGCATACGGATAATGGCATACCTCGAATCGGATCAGCACCAGGAGGAACCGGAAAACGTAAAACGGAAAATTCAAAAAATGCCGGATGTTCAGAGCGTTAGATTTATTTCTAAAGAAGAAGCACTGAATCGGATGAAAGAAAAGCTAAAAACCCAAGCATCTTTACTTATGGATCTAAAAGAAAATCCGCTGCCCGATGCGTTTGAAGTCAAGATAATAGCGGCATCACAAAGAATTGGTAAAATTGAGAATCTGGCAACTCAAATCAAAGCGATACCCTCGGTGGATGAGGTTGAGTATGGGCGGAGATGGCTCAACCGATTTTCAAATGTTTTAGCTCTCTTCAGATTAACCGGTTATGCGTTGGGCGGCCTTTTTTTTATGGCCACGGTCTTTATCGTGGCCAATACTATCCGCCTCGCCCTGTATTCAAAACGCGAGGAAATTGAAATAATGCGACTCATCGGTGCGACCGATCGGTTTATCAAGATCCCATTCTATATCGAAGGCCTGATCCAGGGGGCTTTAGGGGGGCTGATAGGACTCTCATTGTTATTCATTCCCTTTAAGTGGATCGCTACAAATATTGAGCATAGTTTTTCATCTGCACTCTTTCCAATTCGGTTTTTCCCGCTGGAAGTCTTTTTAGGCATCATCATATGTAGCATGTTCGTGGGATGGTTAGGATGTTACCTTTCTCTAAAACAGTTTTTAGAAGTTTAATATTTATTGGAATAACTATTCCGTTTGTTTTTTCCCCTTATGACCTTTTGGGTGCTCAATCGGGTGAGATGGGCATTATCGTTGCCCAAAGACTCCCCATAAGGTCTGAACCTGACGAACTTGCCACACGGGCATTTGTGCTTAAAGCAGGTACAAGAGTTAAAATCGTCAAACATTTAAACGGATGGCTTGAGATTGTTCACGATGGAAAGGCCGGTTATGTACAAGATTTGGAGGTATATGTACGTGTTATAGGACAAAAAGGAAGAGAGGGGGAAAAAAACAAAAGGATTCTACGGTTAAAAGGAGAAACAAAACAGATCGGGAGAAAAATCAAGGAACGAAAATTGACAATACAGGCAGTCACCGAAAAGGAAACCGTTTACATCAGACGCTTTAATAAAATAGATCAATTCCTGAATCGTTTGAGAAAGAAAGTCTCCCATGTAAAGTCTGAACTCTTCAATCTTGAAAAAAATATTGCCGAAATTATGGATCGTTCGAAAGCATTGACAAAAGAGATTGAGTCGATTGAAGAATACGCATCCAGACGTTTGGTCGCCCTCTATAAACTCAGTTGGATGGGTAGCACGAACCTTCTCGCTTCTGCCGATTCCTTTTACGAGCTCTTTCATCTGAAAAAAGGACTTGAGCGGATTCTGGTCCATGACGAAAATATCCGGGCGGATCTGATTGACAAAGAGGTGATCCTTTACAGGCTCCTCAATGAAATGAACGCCAATAAAAAGAAAAAACAAGCGATAGAGGCAGCTTATGATGATCAGATTAAAGCCATATCAGAGGAACAACGAAAACGCTCGGGGCTCTTGAGCGAAATACGAAATAAAAAATCTCTTCAAATTGCGGCTATCAAAGCTTTGAAAGATGCATCCGGCACCCTGGATCAGACTATAAAATCTTTGAGTCGGAAACAAAAACCCTTCCAACCACTCAAAAAGATGTCTCAAAAACCGTTTAGAGCGTTGAAGGGGTTGCTTAATATCCCTGTCGAAGGTAAAATAGTCGATCTGTTCGGCTCCTATAACGATGCCAGGTTCAATATTGTAAATTTTCGAAGCGGGATTGGCATCGAGACCGAACAGGGCGAACCGATTCATGCCGTGCGTGCTGGAAGGGTAATTTTTTCCGGCTGGTTTAACGGATACGGCAACATGATGATCATCGATCATGGAGAGAGCTATTCTACGGTATATGCCCATGCCCATGAGCTCTTTAAGAAATTGGATGATATAGTCGATACCCATGAAGTCATTGCCACTGTTGGGGAGACCGGTTCAATGGCTGGGCCGAAGCTTTATTTTGAAATGCGACATCGTGGAAAGCCGGTGGATCCGCTGGAATGGATGAAAAAAGGTTAAAAGGGGTACCTTCCATGGTTAAAAAGAAAAAACAATATGTAAGATTCGGATTGGCGGTTGTCATCATTACACTATTTTGGACCGTCGGAACAGGTTATTATCGTGATCTTGCAGCGAAGAGCGAGGAGAGCTATAAGGGGCTTAAAATCTTTTCCGAGGTGATCGAGTTGGTTGAAAAAAACTATGTTGACCCGGTCGATTCCAAGGAACTCATCAATAAAGCGATTCAGGGGATGGTTCGCAGCCTCGATCCCCATTCTTCATTTCTTCCGCCGGAAGCCTTCAAGGAGCTTAAAATCGATACGCAAGGCAAATTTGGCGGTATCGGCATTGTTATCACGATGCAAAAAGGTGTTTTGACGGTAATTTCACCCATAGAGGGTACGCCGGCGCACAAGGCTAGGATAAAAGCCGGGGATAAAATTATCAAAGTCAACGGAGAGTCCACAAAGAATATGATGCTTTGGGAAGCTGTAAAAAAAATGCGGGGACCCAAACGAACGTCCGTTGTTATCACCGTCCTTCGTGAAGGTTTAAAAGAACCTGTTGATTTCAAACTCATCAGGGATATTATCCCGATTGAAAGTGTAAAGTCTTTTCCTTTGAAACCGAGGTATGGATACATTCGAATCACGAACTTTAATGATAACACGTCAACAGAGCTCAAATCGAATCTGGAAAAATTAGAATCAGGCGCTCTCCCGTTAAAAGGCCTTATCATTGATCTTCGTGATAATCCGGGCGGACTCCTCAACCAGTCGATCAAGGTTTCAGACATGTTTCTTGAAAAAGGCACCATCGTTTCCATCAAGGGCCGGCAAAGTGCACACACAAAAACATTCAAGGCACATGCCAATGAAGTGAAACAAGAATACCCGATGGTGGTTTTGATAAATGGCGGGAGTGCCAGTGCATCTGAAATCGTTGCCGGCGCCCTTCAGGATCACAAAAAAGCTCTGATTTTGGGGACAGCTTCTTTTGGGAAGGGTTCGGTCCAGACCGTCGAGTCTCTAAGGGATGGTTATGGTCTTAAATATACCATCGCCAGATATTACACACCGAGTGGGAGATCCATTCAGGCACAGGGAATTGTTCCTGACATTGAAGTGAAAAAGAGATTACTGGGTGAATCGGCAATAGTTGAAAGTGAAGAAGGCTTGCTCAAGGAAAAGGATCTTGAAAACCATCTCGGTGTGGAACCGGATGACCATAATAAGAAAAAATCAGATTCATCCGGGAATGGGGATAGGAAGGAAAAGATTAAAATTCCGAGACCTGACAGTAGATACGGTCCACTAAAAATTGAGATGCTTAAATCCGACAACCAGGTTATACGCGCTCTCGAAGTCCTTATCAGTTATAATATTTTCAAGGATGGAAAATGATATGTTACTGATTTTCCCCAACCGTAACAACCGCAGGTGCAAGAAAAGTGCTCGCTGCCTGGATCTTTTAAATCGATAGACCCAAAACGGTGCCCTAAAAAATTGCCTCTTTGGCACTCCGGGATTCCTGACAATCTCCGATCCGGTGAACTTCAATTCCCAGGGTTTTGACTTGATTGATCAATTGCCGTCTTATTTAAATATCCGCCGGACATCCTCTATAATCAAATAAATTGCAGGAACGTAGAGGAGTGTCAGAACCGTGGCAAAAAGGAGCCCAAAACTGATACTAATCGCCATCGGAATGAGAAATTGCGCTTGAAAACTCCTTTCGAGAAGTAGGGGAAAGAGCCCTGCAATGGTTGTCAGTGAGGTTAACAGGACCGGTCTGAATCGGGCTTTTCCGGATTCAACGACCGCTGTCAGAATATCTTCACCACCCCGAACTGCCCGGTTGATAAAATCGATGAGAATCAGAGAGTCATTTACAACAATACCCGATAAAGCAACAATTCCAAAAAGACTGAGGATGGTAATCTGCATACCCATAACCCAATGACCAACGAAGGCTCCGATCAGACCGAAAGGGATGGCCATCATGATGATTATCGGTTGGGCATAAGAGCGGAATTGACTTGCAAGGAGAAGAAATATCCCCATAAGTGCCAGAATAAAACCGTTCTTTAGATCATTGATGGAGTCTCGGGTCCGTTTTTCTTGTCCCGCTAAATCTATTTGTAATCCGGGGTAGCGTCTCGATAGCTCCGGTAGAAAATCTGTCTTTAGACCGGCAACGATTTTGCTCGCATTGCCCACGGTTTCATCGAGATCCGAACTGACGGTAATCACCCGCTTACGGTTTATCCGCCGAATTACCGAATGGGCCTGGCCATAGGTTATTTCTGCAACCTCTTCGATCGGAATTTCATTTCCTTCTGGGGTTCGAATATGCATTTCCTCAACCCCGGAAATCCGTTGACGGTCATATCCGGCGTACCGGACCATAACCTTTAAATCATCCATTCCTCTTTGTATTCGGAGCGCCTCTTCTCCATAAAAAGCCTGGCGTAATTGTCGGGCAAGGCCGGCCATGGTGATGCCCAAGGGTTTTGCACCTTCTTTGATTCGGATCTGCATCTCTTTTTTCCCGGGTCTGAAGTCGTCCACAATGCCATACGTTCCAGGATAGGTTCCAATCTCAGCTTTCAGTTTGTCAGCAGCCCGGGTCAGTTGACTAAAATCTTTGCCTGCTAGCTGGATCTCGATGGCGTTTCCACCGGGTCCACCGTGCAGGGTTGAAAAGGTGATTCTATCCAAACCGGGTATTTCTCCAATGATGGTTCGCCATTTGCTCAAGATGATGTTTGCAGAAAGGTCAGGGCGTTTCTCAGCCGGAACAAGCTCAAGCCAGATTTCGCCACAGTGCCCGCCAAAATCTCCGGGCTTCCAGTCTTTTCTGGGAATGACCCCCACCAGAGAGAAGATATTGACAACCACCTTGTCATTTTTATCGGTTACTTTTTTGAAACTGGGATTGAGCTCTAGGGATTTGTTCTCAATATATGCAATCGTTTCTTCAGTTAATTTAAAGGGGGTTCCAAGCGGATAACTGACCTCGGCGATGACCCAGTCACTTTCAGCTTTGGGAAAGAATACAAAAGGCACGTATCCGCCGATCACAACCCCAAGGCTTATAATGAGAACACCAATACCGATGGCAAAAGAAAAATATCTGTTTTTTACGACCAATGTAACGGCCGAATGGTAATAGTGATTTATCACATGGTTCAATCCCTTTTCAACCCGATTCCTCAGATCTTCATGCCATGAAGTGATCTTTCCGGCTTTTGATAAACTCCCGGTCAGGGCACCTTCCAGGTGTGCCGGTAAAATCATAAGCGCTTCAAATAAGGATACCACGAGGATCGCAATAACGGCTTGGGGCATCACAGCGATAAATTTGCCAATAATACCGGTGACAAAAAGGAGCGGAGCAAAAGCAACGACGGTCGTAGAGACTGCTATTACAACTGGCCAACCGACTTCTTTGAGGCCACAAACAACAGCATCAGATGGAGATTTCCCTTTTCCGAAATGGGTATAGATGTTCTCTCCCACAATGATGGCATCATCCACGAGAATCCCCAGTGTCATGATAAAAGCAAACAGAGAAATCATATTGATACTTTTGCCGGCGAACTCGAGTACCATGAATGCCGCCATAAACGATATTGGGATTCCGGCGGAAACCCAAAATGCAAGACGAAGATTTAGAAAAAGGGCGAGGATCAGAAATACCAAAATCATTCCCTGAACACCATTTCGAAGCAAAAGATTGATCCGGTCTTCAACCATGGGGGCTATATTTCCCCAGATAGCGATTTTTATCCCTTCGGGGATCGTATCCTTTTTTCTTTCAACATAATTGCGTACAATTCTTGAGATTTCTATAACATCCTCTGTTTTTGTCCGGTTTACCTGGACAACAGCGGCCGGCTTGCCGTTGAACCGGGTTTTTAACTCCACATCTTCAAAACCGTCATTTACGGTTGTCACCTCTTTCAACCGAACCGATGTGCCATTTTGAAGTGTAATCAGTGGGATTTCTTCAAACTCCCGGCCCGTGTAAAGCTGTCCCTTGGACCGGACAAGGACCTCTCCGTGGCTTGTCTTAATGGCACCGCCGGGAAGATCGGTACTCCCGGTCCTGATCGCCTTTGCAACTTGTTCAAATGATATGCCATATCTTCGGAGGTTTTCCTCAGAAACCTCAACCGAAATTTCATAGTCTCTTACGCCCAGGAGATCAGCCAGGGTGATGCCGCCCATATCTATTAGATCGTCCCTGATCCTCTCAGCCACCTCCCGCAACCGCTTTTCTGAAGCATCACCATATACCGCCACCGAAATTGCCGGGGTCCGATTGATGATTTCAGTGATGATCGGATCTTCGGCTTCAATTGGAAAGGTTGCGATATGATCCACTTCCATCTTGATATCATCAAGCACTTTTTTCACATCTGCTTTTGAATCAAGCTCCACCGTAACCGACCCCATGCCTTCACGCGCAGTCGAAAAAGTTCGGGATATTCCTTCAATGCTCTTTATCTTATCCTCGATCTTGACACATATGCCCTCTTCTATTTCCTCCGGAATAGCGCCCGCATAAGGGACGCTGATATTAATCATGTCCAAAACAAATTGAGGATTCAGTTCTCTTCTCATTTGAATGACGGTAAGGGTACCGGCAACAATGATGAAAATCATAATCAGATTCACCGTAACCCGGTTTTTTATCGACCATCTGCCCAAAGATTCCATAACGATATCAATAAATTTCGGTACTAAAAATCGTCTATCCTAATTTGGTTTTTTTATTCTCACCGGTGATCCGTCCACTATCTCTGACAAGGGGGTTTTGATCACCAGATCGCCGTTTGTCAGGCCTTTTTGTATATATATCGATTCCTTGAAACGTCGCAGCACATTGACCGGCCGGATACGCAATCGGTTCTCATGCACAGTATAAACCACATTGCCCGTGTGAACCGTGTGGCGGGGGAGGACAAACACCTGATGAACCTTTTTCCCTTCGATCCTGACCTTGACGAACATGCCCGGTCTAAGATCAAAGAGGTCTTTTTTTTCACCGCTGTTCATTGGGGGGGTGATTTCTACAACAATTGGGAGCCTTCGGGTTTTCTCATCCATGTTTGCTTTTATTCGCGTAACACGTCCCATCCAGGTGCGGGTGTTCCCTTTATGACTAAAAACGATCGTTGCCTGAGACACCGCTTTGGGTCTTTGTATGGATGGAAGCCATTTCAAGTCATTAACGGTAATCCTGGCATCAATTTCAAAGGCGCCCTCCTTATAAACCTGACCGAGATATTGTCCGGTATTGACGTGCTGGCCCTTTTCAACCGTTTTTTCAAGTACCCAACCGTCAAACGGCGCAACAATTCTTGTCTTTTCCAGATTCAGTTTTGCCTGACGCCAAAGGACGGTCGCCAGTTCCCGCTGGGCATCCAGTTGTTCCTTTTGTGGTCCGGTCAGGGCTATTTGATTTTCGATTGCCTGCAGACGCTCAAGGCTCTGCAGGTATCTCTGCTCTGCCTTGTCAAGGTTGGTTCTGGCTACAGCCTTTTTACCAGAAAGTTCTTTTAGCCGAAAAAATTCTGTACGGGTCAGGGCAACGTCTGATTTGGCGATTTTAGCGCTCGCTTTAAAATTGAGCACCTCCTGACGCAAACGCTTCAACCCGACGTCTGCCTGTTTAATCGAAACTTTCCGCCGCTCTACTTCCAATCGGTAAGTCCGAGGATCAATGGTTAACAGAACGATTCCCTTTTTACCAAAGCTTCCTTCTTTAAAAGATGGATGAATATCAACAATTCGCCCACTGATTTCAGAAACCAGTTTCAAAACCTCCTGAGGTCTTACTGTCCCATAGGCCTCAATTATCACGGGCAGGCTTTGAGCCTCCACCGAAAACACTTCTACCAGCGGTTCTGCTTTGATTTTTTGGCGACGCTCTCCTTTAGGGCGATTGTCATATAGAAATATCGCGACCGCTGCTGCCGCAGTAAGAACGAAAATAATCCGCACCACCCTGAAAATAAGCCCTTTCTTCATGCGCGTTCCACTCCACCGGATATGATAAAGGAGATATTTTGCCCCTATTTTTTGGTTATGTTTAAAATAGGTCAGATCACCCAACTGTCGCCATTATAAGATTTTTTTTAAAGTAAGTAAATTAATAATTATCGGCTCACACGAAAACCGGGTGTATCAAGCATTGAACTGAAAGCTTACTTGACACTCCGATGCCGTTTCTCTAAACTTTCAAACTTTAAATTAATCTCTTTGGTAAAAGTTATGTCTGAACTGTTGGAAGTTAAAAATATCGTAAAAAAGTTTAAAGACGTCATTGCGGTCGCTGACGTCAGCCTTTTAATTCCAACGGGGATCTGTTTTGGCCTTCTTGGTCCCAATGGCGCGGGGAAAACAACACTGATCGAAGTCATTGAAGACATCATCTCTCCTACATCAGGTGAGGTTTTATACAAAGGAAAGCCCCGGGCATCATCATTTCGGGAGGAAGTGGGTATCCAGTTCCAGCAAACAGCGCTTCTTTCCTTTCTGACAGTCCGGGAAACCCTGGCAACATTTCAGAATCTTTATCAGAAAACCGACGACCTGGAGGATCTGATGTACGCGTGCCACTTAAAGGAAATTCAAAACCAGTATAATGACAAAATATCCAGCGGTCAAAAACAACGCCTTTTGCTCTCCCTCGCACTGATCAACAAACCGGAGCTGATATTTTTGGATGAACCATCGACCGGACTCGACCCCCAGGCGCGGCGGAATTTGTGGGATATTATTGAAAAAATAAAAGAACAGGGGAAAACCATGATATTGACCACCCACTACATGGAGGAAGCAGAGTATCTTTGTGACGAGGTGGCAATCATGGATCATGGAAAAATTATCGCGCAGGAGACGCCAGATCAGCTGATAGCAGAACATTGTAAGGGCGAGACGATCAGTCTTCCCAAAGAAAACTTTAAAAATCGTGTCGACCGGGTCTTTATGGGCCATCGGGAGATTCAGGGCCGCATCGAAATAGAACCGGATAACATCAACGCTTGCATAAAAGAATTGCTGTCACAAGGCGTTGAATTAACCGATATGATCGTTAAATCACCTAACCTGGAAAATGTCTTCCTAAACCTGACCGGTCGGCAGCTGCGATCGTAGAGATGAATTTCAAGAGACTTTGCGCCATATTTATAGCCAGAAACCGTGAGTTTTTCAGGGATCGAGCCGCCTTTGGCTGGAACTTTCTGTTTCCTTTTTTAATCATTGGCGGATTCGGTGTTATTTTCAGTGGGAAGGGATATACCGAATATAAAATCGGAGTATTTCCCTATCCATTAGAGATTGTTTCTGTCCAGAATTTAAAAATCCCTGAACAATTTCAAAAAAACAGTTACGTGGAATTCATCGGCTTTAAAACATTGGAAGACGGGCTGGAAAAACTGAAACATCATAAAATTGATTTTCTCATGAAAATTGGTTCTCCCTCCCACCAATACTGGCTCAGCGATTCATCACCGAAAGGTTACATCATTGAAAAGGTTTTTATGGCCAGCCTTCAGCCGGTTGATCGTCAACCGATTGCTGAAAAGAAAGAAATTCAAGGTAAAGAAATAGAGTACATCGACTGGTTATCCCCGGGAATACTGGCAATGAATATGATGTTCAGTGCCCTTTGGGGTGTTGGATACATCGTGGTCCGGTACCGGAAAACGGTGTGCTCAAACGCCTGAGAGCCACGCCCTTAACCGCCTTTGAATACCTGGGTGCCCAGCTGTTTTCGAGAATTTTTCTATTGATGTTCTCGCTGGTGGTTGTGTGGGTTGGATGCGATTTGTTTTTTTCCTTTCACGTGGAGGGAAGCTATTTCAACCTTTTTTTGGTTTTTTTGTGGGTGGTCTCAGTCTGAGTTCCCTGGGGTTGCTCGTCGCTTCCAGGGGAACGAGCGAGGAGTTTACCGGCGGAATTCTAAATTTTATCACCTGGCCGATGATGTTTTTATCGGAAGTATGGTTTTCCATTGAGGGTTCCCCCCAGTGGATCAAGATGATTGCACGGGTGTTTCCCCTGACCCACATGTTGACCGGTGTACGAAAGATCATGAATGATGGCGCCGGGTTGTCGGATGTCGGCCTTGAGCTTTCCATAATGCTTTTGATAACATTGATTTGTTTGGGACTTGGCGCCCGTTTGTTTTCGTGGAACAAGTGATTGATCAACTCTAAAATGAAGTTAACACAGGTCGGTTTTTGTCTCAAACCAAACAGATGGTCACACATTGAATCAACAGGGTTGGTGCCAGGTAATTTTCGCTTCATTTCTAAGGGGCAATCGCTGATATTTGAATTTTGGATACCCGACCATCATTGCGCCGAAACTGACGTGATCTTCCGGGAACCTCAATGCTTCCTGCATCGGTGCCCAATTCGTTGCCGCTGCATTGAAATATCCCCCCCAGCAAGCCCCCAGGCCGAACGCAAAAGCGGCCAATTCCAAATAGGTCAACGCAATGGTACAGGCTGCGGGTGCAGCCCGGTTTTTCTTGTGTGCATGGGCTACGATGACATGCGGTGCGCTTCTACACACCCGATCTTGTCCCACTCCCCAGGCGGCAACAAGACGATCCAGGTGCATCGAAGAAGCCAGTGGCGATTCCGCTTTTATCAGACTGCGCATCCAGTCAATGACAAATCCGGCTAGCTGTCGGACTTCCCCGCTATCGTGAATGACTCGCCACTCGACCGGTTGTAGGTTGTGGCCCGAAGGGGCAAAACGCGCCACATCGATCAATTGGACCAGAACCTGGCGATCCACCCTCTCTTTCTTGTATGTCCGGATCGATCTGCGGCTGCGCAGGAGATGTTCCATCTGTTCCGGCTTGAGAAACCACTCATGCTGAACCGGTGGACAGTTTTCCGATTCCATGATGGCATGCGACATCGCCCCATCGGGACATATCGCAACACAATGGCCGCAGCTGATACAAAATTCCTCACCACCATCAATAAGGGTGGGGAAAGCGTCTTTCTCCTTAAATTCAATGATTGCTGCCGGGCATTCGGCGATGCATATCCCGTCTCGCTTACATTTTTCATGATCCACGGTTAACAAATCCATACGTACTTCTCGCTGCATCGAGGTTAATTTTATGGAACAAATCGGTTTTTATTCTGTTAATATCAAGAGTGAGGGGATGTCAATATATAATTGTAGATTCCATTTCCTTTTTTAAACACCTGCAATCGGGAGTTGAAACAGGATATAGTTATCCTGCCTTTGGACTAATTTCACACCTGCAATGGTTTCCCTTGACCCTTTGCCTCACAACCGATATCTATCTACAGCGTTCTTAAACGAATCAAATTGTTTGAAAGGGGTTTATCAGATGACAAAAAGTGATGATCTAGATGGCAAAGTGGGGGTGGTGACTGGTGGCGGAAAGGGTATCGGTAAGGCGATTGCTAAAGGCCTGGCGGAAAACGGTGTCAAGGTGGTTGTCTGCTCGAGAACAAAAGCAGAGCTTGATCAGGTCGCCAGGGAGATCAAGGAAAACGATGGGGAGGCCACGCCGGTGGTAACCGACTTGACGGACAGTGATCAGATCAACGGACTCGTAGATGCGACGGTCGAGGCCTATGGCCGGATTGATATCTTGGTTAATAATGCGGCAAGGAGTTTCCTAAGACCGCTTATCGATCTGAGAGAAGATGGTTGGGACAAAATTTTCAATACCAACTGCAAAGCCGTTTTCCTGCTCAGCAGGGCCGTGGCTAAAATCATGGGCAAACAGGGCGGAGGACGGATAGTCAACATCACCACAATCGGGGCGGTTCGCGGAGGTGCCGGGATGGGGGTTTATCATGCCAGCAAGGCGGCGCTTTCGATGCTGACAAAGTGTATGGCCGTTGAATGGGCACCCCTTCAGATAAACGTAAACGCCGTTGGTCCGGGGTTGACCAAAACTGCTTTCAGCCAGCCGATCTGGGATAATCCGGATATAGAACGGATGATTACCGCCAGAATCCCCAAGGGGCGACTGGCAGAGCCGGAGGAAATCGTCGGTGCGGTACTTTTCCTCTGCTCAAACCAATCGAGTTTCATTACAGGTGAATCAATTTATGTGGATGGGGGCAGTCTGGCCCACAGCTGATTGTCAGGTCAGGAGTGGGACTATTTTATCCTGAAAAACGACTCATCAAATTCGGGTTTGTCCTCATATCGTTTGAGAAAATATCCCGGCAACTGTTCGATGTTTTTATAAAAGGCGGGATCGACTTTGATGCCTGCTTTGTTGAGGGCCTCTTCAATGGACATCGGCGTTGGCGGGCACCCTTTAATGGCAATCATTTCCTGGATGTCCGGATGGTCCTTGTTGAGCTGGTACATGCATTTGCCAAACAGTACGGTCTTTTTCTTCCCCGGTGTCGGCGCCATCACTTTTCCATTGAGTATTTCAACATCATCCCAGGGTTCTCCCCTCCAGGCAAAGGCGATCGAGGTGAGGGCTGGACCGATCAGGCCGGAGCAGTAAGTGCACAGGGAGAGATCGTATTTTTTAAAAGAAAGCCCCTGAATACCCATCTTTTCCATCGGTAGGGGCAGGGTGTCGTCCTTATTGTAGGGAAAGTCATATCTATGATGAGAAGTTGCTGATTCTATGGATTTGCCAACCACTTCCACATCGGAGAGATCATAGGGCCTGTCACGGTTGTTGGCTGCGTTGGCGAGATACTGCACTTCCGATGGCTGATATCCAAGAACCCCGGCGCCGACCATGTCTGCGGAAAGCACATCTGATGAGGCAACCAACAGATTGCTTCTGCGCATTCGCCCGTCAAAACTCGGGCCCTTTTCCAGGGAATATATTCCGTCAATCAGTGTAAACATTGGCGGCATTTTATCCGCCAACCTGGCAACCATAAAATGTAGATCCTTTTCAGGGTGGGTGTTGTGACATTTTTTGCGAGAAGGGATGTCGATCATCCCTTTCAGGTTTTTGATCCCCAAACTAACCGTCGTCATCGCGTGGGTCTTTAATACCGGTATGTTCACCACAAAGTCACTGTGAAGGATATCTGCATTAAAATTGAGAGCAACCCCTTTTCCCAAATCGATCTTTTCAAAGGGCCGGTCAAAAATGCTGATCGCCTTCACACCATAGCGATCTTTTAAAACTCGATACCCCAGGGTCTCAAATGCATGTGCCGGTGTTTCTTTATCCCTAGGTTTCCGCATCACCGTACCTTCCCCGATGGTTATATCATCGATTCCTCGTTCTTTGAGAATAATCACCATATCCTCGATAACCCGGGAGGTGGTGATTACCCCCCACTTCGGAAAAGCGGTCGCGCGGGTCCAAAAAACAATATTGGGTTTGATAAATACTTTTGCTTTTGCCGGCAGGCGGTCCATGCCATTTGAAAGCGCAACTGCTTTCCGAACAGATCTCAGTGGTTTTTCATATGCCACAATGGCAACTTTCGATTTTTTCATACTGATCCTCCAAACGATAGAGATTCTAATCAGATCATAATAATAGAAATTGATGCTGAGTTCAATAGCACAATCTCTTACAGTTTAATGATATATTGGTCAATCGGAAACCCAAGGTTGATGGTCCTCAAGATCCAAAACAGGACGCTTTCGGGTTGTAATTTGATTGATTTATTGGTAAACACTACTATTCTGAACAGCCGGAGGGTTTGACGCATGGATGATCTTTACCCAATAACCAATAACATAAGGGGGGCATTATGAAAACACGAAGTATTTTTTTAAGTGTGGTGCTGGCATCTTTTTTTGTGATGACCATCAGTTTTCCGGTGTGGGGAGCTAAAACCATCAAGGTCGGCGTGATCGGTCCCATGAATTTTATGCAGGGCAAAGGGCACTGGAACGGAGCCCTTTTGGCCCAGGAGGAGATCAACGCCAAAGGAGGCATCCAGGTCGGCGGTAAAAAGGTGAAGGTTGAAATCATAAAAGCCGATTCCAACGAATTTTTAAACATCACCGATGCCACCAATGCCATGGAACGATTGATGACCAAGGACAAGGTGGATTTCGTTGTCGGCGGTTTCAGGTCTGAAGCGGTTTTGGCCATGCAGGATATCGCCATGGACTACAAAAAGATCTTCCTGGGCACCGGCGCATCCCATCCCAAAATCTGTGCCCGGGTGGCCGAGAATTATGATCGGTACAAATACTGGTTTCGGGTTACGCCGTTTAATTCCAGATACCTGGTCAAGGTGACATTGATCAATCTGGCCACCGTCAGTGGCATGCTGAGAAAAGGGCTGGGCATCGAAAAACCGAAGGTGGCCATTGTCGCCGAAAAAGCGATGTGGATAGACCCGATGATCAAGGCGATAAAAGCAAATGTGCCGAAAATGGGTATGGAGCTGGTCGGTATCTGGCGGCCATCTGCGACGGCTACCGATGTGACCGCAGAACTCACGGCCGTCCAACGGGCAGACGCCCAGATTATCTTTACCATTTTTTCAGCCTCTGTGGGGATTACTTTTGCAAGGCAGGCCGGGGAGCTAAAGATACCGGCCGCCGTTACCGGTATCAATGTCGAAGCCCAAAAGGATGGTTTCTGGGCTGCCACACAGGGCAAGGGCAATTATGCCGTGTCATTGAGCACCTTTGTTCGCGGCGTGAGTTTCAACGAACTCACCCAGCCGTTTGTCCAGAAATACATCAAGCGATTCGGTGAACTGCCGCCCTACACAGCCGTTACCTATGATGCCATAAAACATGTCCTCGCCAGGACCATAGAAGAGGCCGGGACTACGGATGCGGAAAAGCTGATCCCGATACTCGAACAAACAGAGTACAAAGGGACCGGTGCACCCAAGACAAAATTTGACAAAAACCATGATCTGGTTTTTGGACCGGGCTATGCAACCTCCCTCACGATTCAATGGCAGGATGGAAAAATGAAGGCCTGGTGGCCGAACGGCTGGGAAGGTGTCAAATACGACGGTATGGCACCCTATAAGATACCACCTTGGATGATCGAAAAATATAAGAAATAATAAAACCCCGGGTTTCACGCCTCATCCATCCCTTCTCGGTGAATGAGGAGGGATGGCCGGGCTCACATACCGAAGGCGATATGATAATCGACATAATCATCAGCAGCCTGATAAACGGGAGTGTCTATGCCATTCTTGCCATCGGGTTTTCATTGATATTCGGCGTGGCACGGATCGTCAACATTGCCCATACCGCCTTCTACATGCTGGCCTCTTATTGGATCTATTTCGGCACTCAAACACTGGGCATTAACCCCATCCTATGTATGCTTGTGGCCATCATACTGGTGACGTTGATCGGACTTATCTCATACAAGCTCTTCATAGACCCGATACGCGAACATGAGGGCGCTGTTTTGATCGGAACCATCGCTTTGGCCATGGTCTTTCAGGAGATCATGCTCATTTCTTTTGGTGGAGACTTTCTGGGTGTACCCTCTCTGGTTGAAGGATACATGAAAATTTTCGGAGTGAAAGTCGCTTATCAGCAGCTACTGACCTTTGGTGTAGTCCTGCTGGTGTTGGCCGCGGTGTGGGCCTTGTTGCTGAAAACCAGGCTGGGGCTGGCTATCAGATCTACGGCAAATGATCGGGAGGTGGCCAATCTGATGGGGATGAATGAAAGCCGGGTGGCCCTGATAACCATGGGGATCTCTGTTGGGCTGGCCGCTTTTTCGGGGGCCGTGATTGTTCCGCTCAAGATTGTTAATCCTTTTATGTGGATGGGGCCCTTGATCATGATGATGGCCGTGGTGGTTCTGGGTGGACTGGGCAGCATCAAGGGTAGTTTTGTCGGGGCCTACATTTTAGGATTTGCCGAGTCACTCGTT
>Ga0187827_10002921_pt1 | contig 22762 bp, 25 predicted proteins | sample ETNtaG_39_FD_167969 | JGI IMG/M metagenome (GOLD analysis project Ga0187827, IMG submission 167969) | Marine microbial and viral communities from oxygen minimum zone, Eastern Pacific Ocean - ETNP2014_SV_150_PacBio MetaG (Illumina Assembly) | ecosystem: Environmental > Aquatic > Marine > Hypoxic... | reverse complement strand
ACCTGCAGTAGGTACTACGTCAGCATATTTTTTCTGACCAGCTACTGAAGAAGCATTACCAAAAGCTATTTCACCTGAGTCTCCCAGATCAAGCTTAATATTGCTTGCTGAAAACGCAGAATTAGCCATTGTGTATGAATAGCTCATAGTTCCACCATTATCTAATTCACCTGAACCAGCAAATCCAAAAGTCGTGTTCATTGAGAACGGGTTGCCAGTTACTTCAGTGTTATGCTTACTTGCATAAGTGATTTTAGATGTACCTGTAACGTCTAGAGCTCCTGCAATTGCAGAAGAGGCTACTAAAGATCCTGCTAAAGCAGTTAATCCTAGTTTTTTTAAGTTCATATTTAACTCCTTATTGTTTTTTTATAATTAATTATAAACACCAAATTATTAACAAAAGATTTGAAATAAAGTCTAAATTTAAGTAAAAATCCTTAAAAAATTATTAATTTGTTGTAAAAAAGCAACATTAAAAAATAGCTAAAATAGTGACTTTTTTAGCATTTTGTGAAATATAGTATTTTTTTACTATGAAACAACCATTTTAATGAAATTATACTAAAATATTAAGCTTATGAAATTACTAAATATAGTTTTATTAATCCTTTCACTCATTATCTTAAGCTCATGTGGGGCTTTAAAATATAAAAAAGTAAGTGCAAAAGATTATCCCCCCGATCCCAAAGAAAGAATAAAAAAAAATATGGAAGATGGTAGAGGGTTTAGATTAATGGATACAATAAGAAAAGATAAATCAGGCAAATTTGATTTTGCTAGTTCAAACCCTTTATGGAGAGCTACCCTTGATACAATAAGTTTTATGCCTTTAATGTCTGCAAACTATAGCGGAGGTATAATTATAACTGACTGGTATTCTGATAATTCAGATAAGAATGAATCTGTTAAAATTTCAATAAGATTTCTATCCAATGAGGTTAGAAGTGATGCATTGGACATTAAATTATTTATAAAGCAATGTTCAGTTTCCATAAATAATTGTAAAATTACAGAAAATACTGGATCCATAGTTAAAGAATTAAATAAAAGTATACTAAGAAAAGCCGCTATCTACGAAAAACAATTTAAAAATAAAAATAAGAAAGAATATATTCAAGATGGAAAAAATTAAAAATTGATTTAATAAAAAAAATTTGTTCAAGTTAATATCTAATGGAAAGATACAATTTTAAGATAATTGAGTCGAAATGGCAAAATTTTTGGTCAAAAAATAATTCTTTTAAAGTCGAAAGAGATAAAAATAAAAAAAAATTTTATTGTTTAGAAATGTTTCCCTATCCATCTGGAAAAATTCATATGGGACATGTTAGAAACTATACAATCGGGGATGTTCTCTCAAGATATAAGAAAATGCAAGGTTATAATGTTCTACATCCAATGGGATGGGACTCGTTTGGAATGCCAGCAGAAAATGCAGCAAGAGAAAATAATTTAGATCCAAAAATCTGGACTGAAAAAAATATTTCAGTAATGAAAATTCAACTAAAAAAATTAGGCTTATCAATAGACTGGGATAGAGAAATTTCCACATGTTCAGAAGATTATTATAAACATCAGCAGCTTTTCTTTTTAGAATTATATGACAAAGGACTTGTTTACAGAAAAGAAAATTATGTAAATTGGGATCCCGTTGATGAAACAGTTTTAGCAAATGAACAAGTGATTGATGGCAAAGGTTGGCGTTCTGGTGCGAATGTTGAAAGAAAGAAACTTAATCAATGGTTTTTTAATATTTCAAAATTTTCTGAAGATCTTCTTGATGGATTAGAAAAACTAGATAGCTGGCCAAACAAAGTCAAAGTAATGCAAAAAAATTGGATTGGTAAATCATTTGGATGTGAAATTGATTTTAAAATTGAAGGAAATTTACCAGTTAACGAAATAAAATGTTTTACTACCAGACCGGATACTTTGTATGGTTTTTCATTTCTCGCTGTTTCTGTCGATCATCCTTTATCTAAATATTTTAATGACAAACCTGATTTTTTAAAATTTAAAAAAGATTGTTCTAAAACTGGAACAACTGAAGAGTCTATCGCTTTGGGAGAAAAAATTGGCTATAAAACAGATTTGGTTGCCATAAATCCATTGGATAATAATCAAAAAGTACCAGTATTCTTTGCAAACTTTGTTTTGATGGATTATGGTTTTGGAGCAGTATTTGGATGTCCCGCACATGACCAAAGGGATTTAGATTTTGCAACTAAATATAAATTGCCAGTTAAAACAGTAATAAAACCAATTAATGAAGATGATAGTTTTAAAGTTAAAAAAGAAGCTTACATTGACTCAGGAGTAGTTTTTAATTCAAATATTCTTAATGGCTTTAAAGCTCCAGATGAATCGATAATTAAAACAATAGAAATTTTAGAGAAAAAAAAACTAGGAAAAAAAAAAATTAACTTTCGTTTAAAAGACTGGGGTATTTCAAGACAGAGATACTGGGGATGTCCAATTCCAATCGCATATGATGCTAATAATAATGTAATAAAAATTTCGAAAGAACAACTTCCGGTAAAACTTCCAGAAAATATAGATTTAAACTGCAAAGGTAATCCCCTTGACCAACAAAAAGAATGGAAAAGAATAAAAGTAAACGGTAATGACTGTGTAAGAGAAACAGATACATTAGATACATTTGTTGATTCGTCTTGGTATTTTTTAAGATTTTGCTCTCCAAAAAATTCAAATTATGGTTTTGATGAAGAAGATATTAAATATTGGATGCCTGTTGATCAATATATTGGTGGAATAGAACATGCTATCTTACATCTTTTATATTCTAGGTTTTTCATGCGAGCAATTGATTATAAAAATGAAAAATTTAATATTAAAGAACCATTTGAAGGCTTATTTACTCAAGGCATGGTTTGTCATGAAACATATAAAGACCAAAACAATAAATGGTTAAGTCTTGAAGAAATAGAAAGTAAGGATGGAAAAAATTTTTACATTAAAAATAATCCCAATAAAAAAGTCACTGTGGGTCCTTCAGAATCAATGTCAAAATCAAAAAGAAATACAATAGATCCTGAATCAATTATTGAAAATTATGGCGCAGATTCAGTAAGATTATTTATATTATCAGACAGTCCTCCAGAAAAAGATGTTCAGTGGTCTGAGCAAGGCATGGTTGCATCTTATAAATTTATTCAAAAACTTTGGCTATTACACGGAAAAATTAAAGAAAAATTAAAGAAAAACAACTCTAATGCATCTTCTATTGATATTTCAAAAAGTACAAATAAGTTTATTAATAAAATAAACAATAATTTAAATAAATTTCATTACAATGTTATTATTGCTAATATTTATGAAATTTATAATTTTTTAAATAAAAGCATAAATGAAGAGATTAATAGAAATAAATTAAAAGAAAATTATACTAAAATTTTATCAGTTTTTTTGCCTATTATTCCTCATTTCGCTTCTGAGTGCTTAAAAGATTTAAATGATAATGTATTTCAAAACTGGCCGGAAATTGATAAAAAAATGCTACAAGAAGATTGTGTGGAATATGTTGTACAAATTAATGGAAAAAAAAGAGCAATGATTAAAACCAAAAAAGATATTTCTGAGGAAGAGCTTATTTCTGAGGTAAAAAATAATGAAATAACAAAAAATATTATTGAAAATAAAATTATTGATAAAAGTTTCTTTGTAAAAAATAGATTAATAAATATTTTAATTAAATAATGAAAAAAATAATTATAATATGTCTAATTTTTTTATTTAGCTCCAGTTGTGGATATGAACCGCTAATATCTAAAAATAAAAATTTTTCATTCAAAATAATTGATTTAGGAGGAAACAACAAAATTAATTATATAGTTAAAAATAGACTAAAAATTTATGAAGAAAAAAATAATAATAATTATAATTTAGAAATTATAGATAGCAAAATTAGAAAAATAGTTGCATCAATGGATACAAAAGGAAATCCAAAAACGTACCGATTAACTATAAAATTAAATATAAACTTAAAACAAAACTCAAATTTAATTGGTAAAGATAAAGAATTTTTGTCTTCGTCAAACTACAATACAATGTCTAGTAAATTTGAGTTAAAAAAATATGAAGAAAATTTAATAAAAAATTTAACTGAAAAAATATTGGATAACTTAATTCTTTATATGCAAAATCTATAATTAAGATTGTGATTATTAAAAACTTCGAACTAGAAAAAATAAAATTAAAAAATATAAATTTTTTTTTATTTTATGGAGAGAATGAAGGGCTAAAAAATGAGAAAATAAAGCACACATTCATTAATGACTTTAAAGGTGGTATAGAAAAATTTGAAGAAAATGAGATATTAAATAACACTGAAAACTTTATATCCTCACTAATTAACAGATCCTTTTTTGAGGAAAAGAAAATAATAATAGTTTCAAGAGTTAGTGAAAAAATAATAACTTTAATTAAGGATTTATTGAGTAGGGAAATTAATGATACAAAAATAATTTTAAACTCAGATAATTTAGAAAAAAAATCTAAATTAAGAACATTTTTTGAAAAAGAAAATAGGTTAATTTGTACTCCATTTTATAAAGATGATTTAAGAACACTGAGTATACTTGCAAATAATTTTTTTAGAGAGAAAAAAATTTCTGTTTCGCAGAAAGTTATTAATTTAATTGTGGAAAAAAGTAGCGGAGATAGAAAAAATTTATCAACGGAACTTGATAAAATTTCACTTTACCTGTTAAATAAAAAAAAAATAGACATAGAAGAAGTGATTAAATTGACAAATCTATATGAAGATTATGGTGTTAATGAACTTGCGGATAATTGTTTATCAAAAGATTTAAAAAAAACTATTAAAATATTAAATGAAAATAACTTTGCTAAAGATGATAGTATGCTAATAATAAGAACTTTACTAATAAAGGCTAAGAGACTGCTGGAAATTAAAAAAAATCAAAATCAAAGTAAAAATATTGAGCAAATTATTTCTTCATTTAAACCACCAATTTTTTGGAAGGACAAAGAAATTGTAAAAAATCAAATTTCCAAGTGGGAATTAAATGATGCTGAAAATTTTATTACCGAAATATATAACTTGGAATTAAGTGTAAAGAAAAATTATCAGAATTCTAAAATTATTGTATCTGATTTTATTTTAAATGCGGCCAAATAACTAATAATTAGCCTTTATAACCATTATCAATCTATTTAATTGATCTAAGTCTTTATATTCAAATGCAACAGTTCCTGTATTATTTTTTTTATTCCTAATAAAAACTTTTATTCCAATTTTGTCTTCAATGCTTGTTTCTAAGCTTGTTAAATTTGGATTTTTAGTTGATGAATATTTTGCTTTACTATTTTTTAAAGCTCTAATTAAATTTTCAGCTTGTCTTACTGATAATTTCTTTTCTATTATTTTTTTTGCTAAAAAATGTGCATTATCAAGCCCAACAAGCACTTTTGCATGACCTGAGGAGATTTTATTTTCCTCGATAAGCAAAATAACTTCATTTGGAAGCGAAAGTAACCTTAGGCTATTAGTTACATGTGTTCTACTCTTTCCTATAAACTTTGATACTTTATGTTGGTCATAATCAAATTCATCGATTAATTTTTTATAAGCTTGGGCTTCCTCTATCGGATTTAAATCACTTCTCTGTACATTCTCAACAATTGCAAATTCTAATGATTTTAAATTATCTGCTTCGATTTCAACTACGGGAACTTCATGCAGACCTGCGTTTTGAGCTGCTTGCCATCTTCTTTCTCCCGCAATTATTTCAAATTTATCAGTTTGGTTAGAGGATTTTCTAACTATAATTGGTTGTATAATTCCTCTTTCTCTAATTGAATTTGTAAGTTCTTCCATTTTTTCCTTATTAAAATTTTTTCTCGGTTGAAATTTATTTCTGACAATTGAACTTATCGACAATTTATTTTTTATAGGTTTTGAGTCTGCATCTCCAATTAATGAAGATAACCCTCTACCCAATCCTTTTTTAGTTTTAAATGGATTCATCATGCTGCGCTTTCCACGAGTTTATCTTGATTTAAAAATTCATCTGTAAATGTAAAATACGATTTACTACCTGGGCAAGTTTTATCGTAAAGCAAAACTGGAACTCCATGAGATGGTGCTTCTGACAGTCTTACATTTCTGGGTACTACTGTTTGATAAACTTTTTCCTTAAAATAATTTCTAGCTTCCGCTTCTACCTGACCAGACAACTTATTTCTCTTATCATACATCGTAAGTAGGATGCCTCGTATGTCCAGAGATGGATTTAAGTTAGATTTGATCCTCTCGATCGTCTTCATCAGCTGTGTAAGACCTTCAAGTGCAAAAAATTCTGTCTGAAGCGGAACCACAAGAGCATCGGTAGCAACCAATGCCATAATTGTTAAAAGACTTAGTGAGGGAGGGCAGTCAATCAGTATGTAGTCATATGATACCCTAGAATCATTTAAAATAGAGGCTAATTCGTCCTTCAATTTAAATGCTCTTCGGCTCTCTCCGGCTGTCTCCACCTCTAAACCTGAGAGATCTACGTTGGAGCTGATCAAATCTAGATTTTCAAACTTAGTTGATTGAATCACTTCTGAAATTTTCTTATTTCCATTAAGCGCACTATAAATTGTTAGTTCTGAATTTTCTGTATTGGATAATCCAAGGCCTGTTGTGGCATTTCCTTGTGGATCAAGATCGATAACTAAAATTTTTTTTCCTTTCATAGACAAGCCTGCTGCTAGATTTATTACAGTTGTGGTTTTCCCCACCCCTCCTTTTTGATTAATTACTGAAATAATTTTTTTATTCATTTTTTTTTTAAGTTCGAAATTTTTATCACTAATGATTCTTCGCTTGTTAAACTTTTTTTTTCTTCGCAATCAAATTTCCATTTCTTTGATGCGTCTTTTAAAATTTCTTTTCCACTTTTTCCTAAAAATAAAATTATGTATTTAAATTTTTTAAAATTCTTTAATGCAATTTCAAAAATAACTGGCAAAGGTTTAAATGCTCTCGAAATTATAATGTCTGTTTGTAAATTTTTTTGCTCAAAAATATTTTTTTGATTAATTTCTGTGTTCAAATTAAATTTTTTTGACATTTCTTTTAAAAAATTACTTTTGTGGTAGCTTTTTTCATAGAAAATCACCTTAAATTGAGATTTTATTGGTTTCATCAAAATAGCTAAAACTATACCGGGAAGACCTGCGCCTGATCCTAAATCAGTGCATACTTTAACATCATTTTTATCAATAAAATCAATTATTTGTGCACTATCAGCAATATGTCTTGAATTTATTGACTTTTCTGTGCTAGTACTTATTAGATTTATCTCTTTATTTTTTTTTAATATTGATAAACCGTATTTGTTTAGCTCATCCAATGTTTCACGTGAAACATTTTGAATAATAAATTTTGAGTTTTTTATATAATTCGAATCGATCAAGCTATATGCTTAATAGACTTTCTTTTGAGATGAGACAACAAAATATATACAGCAGCTGGCGTAATTCCATCAATTCTTAGAGCTTGACCCATAGTTTTAGGTTTAATTTTCTTAAATTTTGCTTTAACTTCATTAGAAAGACCGGAAAACCTATCATAGTTCATATTTTCAGGTATAATAAGATTTTCATCTCTTTTGAACGCTAAAATATCCGCATTTTGCTTCTTTAAATATCCTCTATAATGCGAATTTATTTCTAATTGTTCATCTATTTCGCGTGAAACATGCTTAATTTCTGGCCAAATTTCACGTATTTTGGTCATATCTACAGATTTTTGACTTAATATCTGGCTTGCATTACGACTAACACCATCTTTTGCAATATTTACTCCAAATTTAGATATTTTTGATGGTGTAATTGTCAATTTATCCATTTTATCTTGAATTTTTCTAAGCTGAGAATGCTTATTCTTATATAAACGTTTTCGTTCATCAAGCACTACGCCTATATCTATTCCTTTTTGAGTAAGTCTAATATCGGCATTATCAGATCTTAATGAAAGTCTATATTCAGCCCTAGAGGTGAACATTCTATATGGTTCAGCAACTCCTTTTGTAACAAGATCATCAATCATTACTCCAATGTATGCCTCAGATCTATCAAGAATAAATGACTCATTACTCTTAAATGATAGGGCTGAATTGATTCCAGCTATAAGTCCTTGTGCAGCTGCCTCCTCATATCCTGTAGTTCCATTAATTTGACCTGCTAGATATAAATTTTTAATTTTTTTAGTTTCTAATGTCAAAAATAGCTCCCTTGGATCAACAAAATCATACTCTATAGCATATCCAGGTCTCAATATTTTAACGTTCTCCAAACCATTGATTTTACAACATATTTCTTGCTGTACATCAGATGGAAGTGAGGTAGATATGCCATTTGGATAAATTGTATGATCATTCAGTCCTTCGGGCTCTAAAAAGATTTGATGTCTTTGCTTTTCGGCAAATCTAACAACTTTATCCTCTATCGATGGACAGTACCTTGGACCAACTCCTTGGATGCTCCCTGAATACATCGCACTTCTTTTAATATTTTTAGAAATAATTTTATGAACAGACTCATTCGTATAAGTCATCCTACATGTAATTTGTTTGTTTAAATTTTTTTTAGTTAAAAAAGAAAAAAAATATGGATCATCATCTGCAAACTGTTCTTCTAAATTATTAAAATTAATTGTTCTAGAATCTAGTCTTGGAGGTGTGCCTGTCTTAAGTCTTCCAATTTTAAAATTAAGTTTTTTTAGTTGCTCACTTAATTCTGTTGTGGGTTTTTCATTATACCTACCAGCTGGAGTTTGTTTTTCTCCTACATGTATCAAACCATTCAAAAAAGTTCCGGTTGTTAGTATTAGCTTCGATGTTTTAATTTTCTTTCCGGACTGCGTTATAAATCCTTTTATACTGTTTTTTTCAAATATAAACTCAATTACAGGATCAGCATAAACGCTTAAATTACAGTAGTTTACAAGTTTTTCATGCATAAATTTTTTATATAAAGATCTATCACTCTGAGTTCTGGGTCCTCTAACTGCTGGTCCTCTACTTCTATTTAGCAGTCTAAATTGTATACCTGATTTGTCTGCTACATCACCCATCAATCCATCTAGCGCATCTATTTCTCTTACTAAGTGACCTTTTCCCAGACCGCCAATTGCTGGGTTACATGACATCTCACCTATTGTTTCAATTTTATGTGTAAACAATGCTGTGTTAACTCCTAATCTTGCTGAAGCTGCGGCTGCTTCACAGCCTGCATGCCCCCCGCCTATAACAGCTACATCAAATGATAAATCATTTTTCATATGTTAAACTTATAACTCAATAAAATATTTGCAAGATGAGAGAAGAAATATGAAAAAACCTATAAAAGAATTAAAAAACCTTATTTATCAAGTAAAAAACCTTAATAAAGGTCAAAAATTCGCATAAAATTAGTTTTATTTACCGATGCAAAAATCGTTGAAAATACTGCCTAATATCTCCTCTACATCCACTTTTCCAACAATTATTCCAAGATGCCTGGTTGCTAACCTTAAATCTTCAGCAGCTTTATCAAAATCCTCAGTTTTATTTTTATCATCAAAATTTTTTAATTGATAAACACATTGCTCTAAATGCTGTCTATGTCTTTCTCTTGTTATCAAAATATCTTCTGATGTAATAAATTTGTTTTTTAATTTTTTTTTAATTGCAAAAATTAACTCTTCAATATTTTTTTCATTTTTTAATGAAATAGGAATAGGATTTAATTTTTTTAATTTTGAATTTATATTTTGAATTCCCAAATCGGATTTGTTTAAGACAAAAATAGCTTTTTCATTAACTAAATCGCTCAAAAACCCTGCAAAATCAACACTTTTAGGGTCAATTATGACTATATTTAAATCAGCTTTCTCGGCACTTCTTAAAGCAAGTTTAATACCTTTTTTTTCTATTTCATCTTTGGACTCTCTTATCCCGGCTGTATCAGAAATTACAACTGGATACCCATCTATATTTAGATGAATTTCTATTACATCTCTTGTAGTTCCGGCAATTTCTGAAACAATAGCTACATCCCTTTTTGAAAGATAATTTAATAAAGAAGACTTACCTGCGTTGGTTGGGCCAACTATAGCAATCTTAAAACCTTCTCTAATTCTTTCTCCAACTTTTTGATCATTTAATAGTTTTTGAATTTCTTCTTTTATTTTTTTTGAAGAACTTTTTATATCTTTTAAAATATTATCAGGAAGGTTTTCGTCTGGAAAATCTATTTTAGCTTCAACATTTGATAAAATTTTTAATAATTTTTCCCTCCATTCATTAAATTTTTTAGAGCTTTTTCCAGACATAATTTTAATTGCTTGTTGTCTTTGAATTTCAGTTTCAGATGAAATTAAATCTGCAACACCTTCAGCTTTAAGCAAATTTATTTTTCCATTTTGAAAAGCAATCTTTGTAAACTCTCCTGGCTCGGCTAATCTGCAATTTTCTATCTTTGAAATAGAATTGTGGATTGCATTTATTACTGATCTACTACCATGAACATGAAATTCAGCCATATCCTCTCCTGTGTAGCTATTTGGTCCAGGAAACCATATAATAATTCCCTCATCTATTAGCTCATTTGTCCTGATTTTGTTGATTTTTTTGAGCGTAGCCACTCTAGGCTCTGGAAAATTGCCAACCGTCATTGCTTTTATAACTTTTGAACAGTTTGGTCCTGATATTCTTATTACAGCTATACCAGAAGTACCAGGTCCTGATGAAAGTGCATAAATTGTCATTTCTTAAGTATAGCTAATGTTCCAATAGTTACAATATTGGGAAAAACATTTGCAAGCAATGTTTCGGCAAGTTTACTTAAATCTATGGAACTAGATGAATTAATTGCAAAAAATAATGATAAATATAAAAGAATAGCAATAGAATTAGGCAACAATAAAGAAAAATTAAACAATTTAAAAAAAAAATAAGTAATAATATATTGTTAAAAAGCCTGTTTAATTCAAAACTGTACACAAAAAATTTAGAAAATGCTTTTATAGAAATTTATAAACTGAAATTAAAAGAAAAAAATAATGAAGATATATTTATCAATTAATCATTGAGAATAGTTTTCTTAAATTTTTATCATAATTTTTATTTAAATCAATTGAAGTTGAATAAATTGGTTTTCTTGCCTGAGCTACACTAACTGTAGAGATGGGAGTTTTGTTGTTTTTGTAAAAATTTAAACAATTTTCGTCCCAATCTAACTCACAAAAATTAATTAATTTTTTTGTTTCATTTTTTTGATCATTAATTAATTTTTCATAATTTATCTCATAAATTGAATTTGGAATTTTATTTTTCCAAAATTCCATAATTTTTTTATGTTGGTTAAAGTAATTTCCTATATTTTCTTCATCATATGACCAGCTCATTTCCTTAGCGGGGAAAAAATTTTTGTATAATGAAAGACAATTATCTTTTGGATTTCTACTACAGTAAATTATTTTAGAATTAGGAATAAAAATCTTAATTATACCAATCCACAAAAAATTTTGGGGAGCTTTGTCAGTTATAACTTTTTCAGAAATTCCATGAAAATCTAGCATTTCAAAATACTTCTTAATTATTGGATTAGAATTAATATTTAATAAATTAATTAATTTTTTTTTATCAAAAGAATTTTCCGAAAAAAAATTTTCTTTTACTGAATTTTGTAAATAAATTAATTCACCACATCCTCTTACATCTTTATGGGAAGATATAATTTGTTCTATTAAAGTTGTGCCAGATCTGGGCATGCCACATATGAAAATTATTTTTTTTTCATTTAAATCATGATATTTTTTTTCAAAATCTATATTATTAAAAGTTGTAATAATTCTATCAAATAATTTTTTTTCATTATCAAAATTATATTTTAAAATTGAATTACTAATTAGATTGCCTTGTTTATAATAATTAAAGGAAATTTCATGTTCTCCAATATCCTCATATGCTTTGCCTATGGCAAATAATAAATGAATTTTGTTTTGCTTGTTTAAATTTTCATTTTTCATTAAATTTAGCATTTGGTTTAAATGTTGATGATCTTTTTTGTAATTATATATTGAACTAAGTGATAAATGAGAGTTCGTATGTAAATTATTATTTAAAATAATTTTTTCATGAATTTCCTTTGCTTTGTTAAATTCTCCAATCGATTTGTAATTTTCAGCAAGATTGTACATTAGTATCATTTGGTCTTTGTTTATTTTTAATGCTTTCTCTAATAAAATAATTGAAGTTTTGTAGTCGTTAACTAAAGATTTAAAATTGGCATAATTATTTAATCCCTGGACGTAGTCTGGTTTTATTTTTAATGCTGAAGAATAATTGCTTTCAGCTAAATCATATCTTCCGATTATTTTGTAAGAATTTCCTAAATTATTTTTAGCTGAAAAGTTATTAGCATCTATATCAATTGATTTATTAAAATATTCAATAGAATGCCTAATATTTCCATTTCCTTGCAGAGCAAGCCCACAAAGATTAAATAGAAAAGAATTATAGGGAAATTTTTGAATTAGCTTATTACACTCATCAATGACAAATTTATAGTTTTTTGCATTTAAATGATTTTGTAATTTTTCTACCTTTTCTCTTATGTCCATAAATTGAATTTAAAGAAAAAAAATAATTTTTATACTAAAAAACTCACTGATTAACCTGGTTTATTCATAGAATTAAAAAATTCAGCATTATTTTTTGTAACTTTTAATTTTGAATTGATAAATTCTATAGCTTCCATTGAGCCCATTGGAGCAATAATCCTTCTCAATACATTCATTTTTTGTAAGTCATTTTTATCAAATAATAATTCTTCACGCCTTGTACCAGATTTTGTAATATCGATTGCAGGATAAATTCTTTTCTCAGATATCTTTCTATCTAATATAGTTTCGCTATTACCTGTGCCTTTAAATTCTTCAAAGATAACTTCGTCCATTCTGCTTCCTGTGTCTATCAGGGCTGTTGCTATTATTGTCAATGAACCACCTTCCTCTATATTTCTGGCTGCTCCAAAAAAACGCTTTGGCCTTTGTAGTGCATTTGCATCAACGCCTCCTGTTAAAACTTTTCCTGAGCTTGGTACTACCGCATTATAGGCTCTACCTAATCTAGTTATAGAGTCTAATAATATAACCACATCTTTTTTATGTTCTGTTAATCTTTTTGCTTTTTCAATTACCATTTCAGCCACAGCAACGTGTCTCTGTGCTGGTTCATCAAAAGTTGAACTAATTACTTCACCCTGGACTGTTCTTTGCATGTCTGTAACCTCTTCAGGTCTTTCATCAATTAACAATACCATTAAATAACATTCAGGATGATTTGCGGTTATTGAGTTGGCAATACTTTGGAGGATCATTGTTTTCCCGGCCTTAGGGGGAGAAATTATTAAGGATCTTTGACCTTTTCCTATTGGGCTAACTAAATCTATTAATCGCGCTGTTAAATCAGGTTTTTTTTCTACTTTATTGCTTTCAACTTCTAGGGTTATTTGTTTATTTGGATATAAAGGAGTTAGGTTGTCAAAGGCTATTTTATGTTTAGTTTTTTCAGGTTCTTCAAAATTAATTTTATTAACTTGTAATAAAGCAAAATATCTTTCACCATCTTTTGGTGCTCTAATTGGTCCCTCTACAGTATCCCCAGTTCTCAAACCAAATTTTCTTATTTGGTTGGGGCTGATATATATATCATCCGGTCCAGGCAAATAATTTGATTCCATTGCTCTTAAAAATCCAAAACCATCTTGCAGAAGTTGAAGAACGCCACCGCCGGTAATCTCCTCGCCTTTTTCAGCCAGTTTTTTTAGTATTGCAAAATATATTTCTTGTCTTTTTAAAGTACTTGCATTTTCAATACCTAGCTTTTCAGCTTCATCGATTAACTGTTCTGAGCTTTTTTGTTTAAGATCTTGTATATTCATAATTTAAGGGGGCTTACTCGATGTTAGATATGATAAATATATATATTATTTTATAAATTACAACCCTAGATTGGCTTAAAAATAACAATAAAAATAATAAATATTAATATAATTGTTGGAACTTCATTAATAATTCTAAAGAATTTTGGTGTTTTTGTATTAGTTTTTAATTTAAGGGATTTTAAACATATGCCTAAATATTCATGATAAATGGTAAGCAATATCACAAGGGCCAGTTTTATATTCATCCATAATTCTGAAAAAACATCTATTCCATTTATATAAATTAAAATTATACCAAAAAGCCAAGTTGCTAGCATTGCTGGCCTCATTATGTAAAAATATAGTCGTCTTTCCATAGTTTCAAATATTTCTGTTGTTTCCTTTTTTTCTGAATTTTCAACATGATAGACAAAAATTCTTGGAAGATACAATGAGCCAGCCATCCAAAATATAACTGCGATCAAGTGTAAAGATTTAAATAATAAATAAGAATTCATAATTTAGTTTAGACAGGGACATTTTGTAAAATTTGAAGGACATCTATTTTTTGGAGGATAAAGACTGTCTGTTAATTTATAATCCTCCTTATTTAAAATAAGATCTGATAACCCGTCTATAAAATTTTCATTAACTCCCAAAGCCTCAATTCTAATATAATTGGGGCAACCATTTGTTTTTGCTAATTTTTTATATTCAATATCTAATTCTACTAATGTTTCAGAATGCTCTGAAACAAAAGCTATTGGCACTATCACTAAATTTTTATTTAATTTTGAATTTTTCACTATTACTTCTTCGGTTGATGGCCCTATCCATTTAAGAGGACCAACTCTGCTTTGATAGCTTAATATATAATCAATATTAGCATCATTAATTTCATTCATAATACTTTTTACACTTTGCTCTATTTGCCACTGGTATGGATCGCCTTTCTTAATATTTTTTTCTGGAAGGCCGTGTGCTGAAAAAATTAATTTGAAATTTTTAAGATTTATAATTTTTTCTATGATTAATTTTGAATGTGCTTTTATAAATTTTTTATCTTCTGGATAGCAGCAAATTGTTTTGGTATTTATATTTAAATTATTCTTATTGGCCAAATCCTTCCATTCTAGCAAAGAAGATCCCGAGGTTGCTACAGAGTACTGTGGGTATAATGGAAGTAAAATTATCTCATTTGGATTAAATTTTTTTACTTTTTTTATTGTTTCAGATGCTCTTGGATGCCAACATCTCATTGCGATAAAGGCCCTATACTCTTCATTTTTTTGCTTTGAATTTAAAGAGTTTTCTAAGAAGTTTGCTTGATCCTTGGTAAATTTTAAAATGGGAGAAGACCCTCCAATTTCTTGATAAATTTTTCTGGCTATTGGAGCTCTTCTATTAGAAATAAATTTTGCGAAGGGATATCTTATAAGTTTAGGTAAATTTAAAATTGCAGGATCATTAAATAAATTAAACAAAAAAGGCTCTACATTCTCTAAATTATCTGGACCTCCCAAATTAAATAATATAATTGCTTTTTTCATTTAAAATTTCTTACAATGTTGATTAATTCATTAACCATTTCTATTTTGGTTTCTGGTAGAATTCCATGTCCAAGATTAAAAACATATGGATGATCTTTAAAAACATCTAAATATTTTTCTACTTCTTTTTTTAATTCCTCTTTATTGGTCAATAATATTTTTGGATCCAGGCCTCCTTGTACTGGTATTTTTATTTCTTTAATTATTTTTTTAGGATCAATATCATAATCAATATTTATCATATCTGGATTTACTGCATCACAGAAAGCTTTATAATCAGAAATTCCCTTTGGAAAACAAATAACGGGAACTCTTAGTTTTTTAGCATGATTTACAAGTTTTAAAGTTGGATTATATATATATTCTGAAATATTTTTTTTTAACAAACCAGCCCAACTATCAAAAATTTGTATAATTTTAGCTCCCGCTTTAACTTGATTTTCAATATGGATTTTTAAAAATTTTTCTATTACAATTAATAATTTATTTATTAATAATTTATCATTATAAAAATTTTCAGACAAATTCTTTTTAGGTGACATTCTATTAATCATATATACAAGAATTGTCCAGGGAGCTCCTACAAATCCAATTACATCTCTATTATTTAAAATGGGATCTTTTGATACTTTAGATGTTATTTTATAAATAGGATTTAGTTTGTTGCTAAATTCGGCTTTACTAATATTTAAAATCTTATCTAAATCTAGTTCTCCTAATTTGGGACCAAAATTTTTTTCAAATTTTACTTCTTGACCCATGCCATAAGGTAGCATTAAAATATCAGAAAAAATTATTGCAGCATCAAATTTAAATCTTTTAATTGGTTGTAATGTTATTTCTGTAGACAAATTTTCATTTAAACATAATTTAATAAAATCCATATTTTTGGCTCTAATTTCTCTAAATTCAGGAAGATATCTTCCTGCTTGCCTCATTAACCATATGGGTTTTATCTTGCAGTTTTTATTCTTTATGCATTCTTGGATTGGAGTCATATAATAATTATATATATAAACCTTAGTATTTGTTTTATATCCTGTTAATTTAAAGGATTATTAATTTTTAACATTTTACTAACTAGATAATAACAGATTAAAAACATTAAAAAATTAAGACAAATAGCCACTTTTTTACAAATTGTTAGTTAATTAAATAATTGTGTATATTAATTATCAAGGTGTTTAATTATGTTAATAAAATATAATTTATTCAAATATTATTAAAATGAAAATACTTATTAATTTTTAACCCTATTTTTAAACTATTATAAACACTTTATACATGAATATTAAACACGATATTTACCTAATCTCGGATTCTACAGGAGAGACAATTGATAGAATTTTTTTAGCACTTAAAGCTCAGTTTTTAAATTTTAAATATAACAACCATCAATTTTCTTTTACAAGAACAGAAAATCAAGTTCTAAAAATTTTAGAATTAGCCAAAAAACAAAAAGAACCTATAATTCTTTATACAGTGGTGGACTCTAAACTTGCAAAATATTTAGAAGAAAATGCAAAAAAAAATAACATTCCATGTTTTGGTGTGCTTGGAGATTTAATTTTAAAATTTTCTAAACTGTTAAAACAAAAAGCCTCACATCTTCCAAGCGGACAACATACAATTGAAGAACATTATAAAAGAATAGAAGCAATACAATTTACAATGAATCATGACGATGGAAACACGATTCAAGACATAGAAAAATCTGATATAATTATACTTGGTGTTAGCAGGACAAGTAAAACGCCCACATCTATATATCTTGCAAATAGAGGGTTTAAAACTTCAAATATTCCTATTGTAAATGAAAACTCAATACCAAATTTTTTAAAAGAAAAGCCAAAATTAAAATGTGTAGTTGGTTTAACAGTTGAGTCGTCAAGATTAGTCGATGTTAGAAAAAATAGGATGATTGCACTAAAAGAAGAGCATGGCACAAATTATACAAAAATTGAAAATATTGAATTAGAAATTAAAAAAGCAAATGAAGCTTTTAAAAAATATCAATGGCCAGTTATTGACGTTACCAGAAAATCTGTGGAAGAAACTGCTGCTTCAATTATAAAAATTTATGAAATAAAAAATAAAAATGTATAAGATAATTCTTGCATCTAATAGCAAAGTAAGAAAAAAAATTTTAAGTAAAAATGGAATTGAGTGCAGAGTTTTTCCATCTAACATAGACGAGGAATTAGTAAAAGAAAGTCTTATAAAAGAAAATATTAGTCCAGAATTGATTTCTAAAAATTTAGCAGAATTAAAAGCTAATAAAATAAGTTTAAAATTTAATAATGAAATTGTGTTAGGAGCCGATAGTGTAATAGATATAAATAAAGAATTAGTTTCCAAACCAAAAAATAGAGAAGAAGCATTAAAAATATTAAAAAAACTTAATGGAAAAACTCATTATCTAATAAGTTCTGTTTGTATTTCAAAAAATGGTTCTATGATTTGGAATTACACTGATAAAGCATCATTAACAATGAAGGACCTAACAGAAGAACAATTGAAGAAATATTTGTCTAAAATATCTGATGAAGCATTATATGCTTATAACGTTTATCAAATAGAAGGAGAAGGTAGAAAATTATTCTCTAAAATCAATGGAGATGAAGATACAATAATGGGATTACCAGTTAAAAAAATTAAAGAACATCTAAACTCTTTATGAAAAAATATTTAGTTATTGGAAATCCTATAGAACACTCTCTTTCACCTAAGCTGCACAACTATTGGATTAAAAAAAATAATATTAAAGCTATTTATGATAAAAAAAAAATTAATGAGAATGAAATAAAATCTTTAATTTCTGAAATTAAAGATGAAAAACTTAGCGGAGCAAATGTAACTGTTCCTTTTAAAAAAAAGATTATTCCATTTATGGATGAATTAAGCCCGGAGGCAAATCAATCTCAATCTGTTAATACAATTCATTTTCAAAGTGGAAAATTAATTGGACACAACACTGATATATCGGGTTTTGAACTTGGAATAAAATATTGTAAATATGATGTTAATAATAAAAAAGTTTTTATATTAGGAGCAGGTGGCGTTGTTTCTTCAATTATAGTAGCTTTAAAAAAAATGGGAGTTTCTAAAATAATTTTAAGCAATAGAACGAAAAAAAAAGCAGAAGATTTAAAAAAAAGTTTTAGCGAATTAGAAATTATAGATTGGGGAGAAACCCCAAATTTTGATATGATTATTAATGCAACAAGCGTTGGTTTAAAAAATGAAGATAGAATTAAACTAGATTATGCTGACGTAGGACTTAATAAATTTTTTTATGATGTTATTTATAATCCAAAAGAAACGATTTTTTTAAAAAAAGCAAAATTGTTTGGGAATAGAGCAGAAAACGGAAAAATGATGTTTATTTATCAAGCACATCAATCATTTACTATTTGGCATAAATTGATGCCAGATATAGATGAAGAAACTATAAATTTATTAGATAAATGATTAAAATTGGTATTGTTGGAGATATAGGTTCAGGTAAAAGTTTTGTTGCCAAACAATTTGGCTATCCAGTATTTGACGCAGACAAAGAAGTATTAAAAATATATAAAAAAAATAAAAATTGTTTTTTTAGATTAAAAAAAAAATTACCCAAATTTATAACCTCTTTTCCAATTAAAAAAAAAGAATTAAAAAATGCTGTTTTGAAAAACAAAAAAAATCTTAAAAAAATTGAAAAAATTGTACATCCAAAAGTGCAAAAAAATATGAAAAAATTTATTAAATCAAACAAAAGTAAAAAAATATTAGTTTTTGATATACCTTTATTAATGGAAAATAAAATATACAAAAAGAGTTATATATTGGTTTATGTTGATGCAAAAAAAAAAGATATTAATAAAAAAATTAGGAAAAGAAAAAATTATGACAAGAAAATAATTAAAAATCTTAGAAAATCACAACTACCTTTAGAAATTAAAAAAAAAAAATCCAATTTTATAATTAAAAATGATTTTAAAAGATCAAATTTAAACAAACGTGTTAAAATATTAAAAAATAAAATTTTAAATAATAATGAATGAAGTAGTGCTTGATACGGAAACAACTGGATTATCAGTAAAAGATGGTCATAGAATTGTAGAAATAGGCTGTATTGAGCTTGATAATTTAATTCCTACTAAGAATAGATTTCATTGCTATTTAAATCCAGAAAGAAAAGTTTCTGAAAAGGCTTTGGAAGTTCATGGATACACTGATAAATTTTTATCTGATAAAAAAAAATTTTCCGAAATAGTTGATGAGTTTCTTTTATTTATTTCTGGTAAAAAATTGGTAATTCATAATGCTGAATTTGATATTACTCACTTAAATAATGAACTTGAAATAGTAGGAAAAAAAAAAATAGATAGAGAAAACGTTATTAATACATTAGATATTGCAAGGGACAAATATCCAGGATCTCAAATAAGTTTAGATGCACTATGTAAAAGATATAGAATAGATAATTCTAAAAGAAAAAAACATACAGCTTTGATTGATTGTGAATTACTAACAAAGGTATATATTAATTTAATTGATCAAAAAGAACCTTCGTTAGATTTTGTGTCTTCGAATGAAAATATAAATAATTTAAAAATAAATAAAGTTAAAGATTATTCAAAAAAAATTATTAAACCAGAGGAAGAAGAATTAAATCTTCATAAGGATTTTTTAAAAAATCATCTTAAAAAAAATTATTTCTAGTTAAGTTTTTTATTATATAACTCCTCGAAATCTATTTTTTTTTCGAATTTAACACCAGGATAACCAGAATCGCTAAGCAAATTAGTAAATATTTTTTCCAGTTTTGGATATATTTCTTTTTGTACATCACATAAAACAATTTTTTCAATAATTTTTTTTTCCTTGATTTTTTCTGCTATTTGCACAACAGAAGTATAAGTAATTTCAAAATGTGATTTATTTTTTGGCGTTCCTTTATCTAAATAAGTTAGTTGAGTATTAATTTCTATCATTCTATTTTTTAAAGGAGCAGAAGTAATATTAATATTTAAACTATAATTCTTTAAATATTCTTTAACATAAAAATATGTTTCAATATTTGGAGTCTCGCTAGAAATATCTTTTACAAATTGTGCTACTATTTTAAAATTATCTGACATTATTTATTTTCATCTATATCTTCGTATTCACCTTCAATAAAGTTTTTATTGTTTTTTTTTGGAATTTTTTTTAAAAAAATTTTACGCGTCCACGGAAAAATTATTAATAACCCCAAAATATCAGTTAAAAAACCTGGGAGTATCATCAACAAAGCCGCAAAAGTCAAAGCGGCACCAGAAATTATTTCGTTTATAGGCACTTCATCTTTGACAAGCTGTTTAACAGCTGACCTTAGCGTGTTTAATCCTTCATATCTTGCGTAATATAATCCAACGATTGCCGTAATTAATATAAGAGAAATTGTATTAAAAGGTCCAATTTGGGAGCCAATTTTAATAAAGAGGTATATTTCAATAAATGGTATTATAAAAATTAACAATATAATCATGCTCATCTGTGTTTAATCTAATTTGCCAGTTGAAATTATACAACATAGTAAATATATTTTATTTATGAATTATAGTTTTGAATATATTGATATAATACTTTTGGCAATGATTGCTGGCTTTATTTTTCTTAGATTAAGAGGAATTTTAGGAAAAAAAACTGGTCATGAAGAAAAATTAAGCGCTAATATTGTCCATGATTTTTCAGACAAAAAACAAGAATTCAAGAAAATTGACGAAGATAATTTTGATGAAAAAGCCAAAACTGAATTCTTAAAAGGCGCTAAAATTGCTTATGAATCTATTGTTACAAGCTTTGCAATAGGAAACCTTAAAAATATAAAATCTTTATTAGATAATAAAGTTTTTGCAAATTTCAGCGACGCAATTAAAGAAAGAAAAACCAAAGGTTTAATTTCGGAGACAACATTCATTGGAATAAGTTCAGCAAATATAAAAAATTTTAATCAAAAAAATAATATTTTTGAGGTGACGGTTGATTTTGTAAGTGAAATAATTTCTTGTGTTAAAGACAAAGATAAAAAATTAGTTTCAGGAGATCCTGAAAAAATTAAAAAGGTTTATGATACTTGGAAGTTTTCTAGAGATATTAAATCTTTAAGTCCAAATTGGTTATTAATTGATACCCAAGCATAATTGATAAAAAAAATTTCAGAAAAAGATAAAAAAGATTGGCAAAAGTTTTTAGATAGTAAAGAAAAATTAGAAAACAAAGATAAATCATATTCTAAAAAAATCGACGTTATTACTGAAAAAACAATTGATCTTCATGGATATACACTTGATGAGGCAAATAAAAAAATTTATGAGTTTATCGAAAACAGCTACTTAATCGGAATTCATAAAATTAATATTATTACCGGCAAAGGTTTGAGATCAAAAAATTTAGATGATCCCTATCAATCTAAAAATTTAAGTATTTTAAAATATTCCGTACCTAATTTTATAAAAAATAATTCCTCCCTTATGAATAAAATTTTAGAAATAGATTTTGATGCAGTTAACAGCTCTTCAAAGGGAAATTTTGACATAATTCTTAAAACAAAAAAAAATGAAATTAAATAGAAAAAAGATTAAAGCTAGAATTAGAAAAGGAAAAAAGGACATTAAAAATAAGGTAAAAAATATTAGAAAAAAAATTAGAATTAGGGTTAGAAAAGGAAAAAAAAATATAAAAAAAAATGTTAAAAATTTTTTTGAATGGATAAAGGGAGCAGAAATAATTGAGCTTAAAGAGTGCGAAGTAGAAAAAGATCCTATAAGACCAGAACTTGATAATGAATTTAGAACAAGTTATGGAAGAAAAATTTATGGTGTTAAATATAAAAATGAAATACTAGCAGTAATGTGTTTTGCTTTCACAAATAAAATTCCTAAATCAGTCAAAGAATTAGATTTATTTAGCAAAGATGCTTTTTTACAAAGCGCTACCAGAGATCAAAATATCGGCAAGATAGCAATAGCTTATACTGTATGGTCAACAAAAAAAGGCGGCGGAAAACTAATAGTAAAAGAGGTTTACAAATTAATAAAGAAATCAAATTATCTCAACAGATTAGTTACTCTCTCTCCTTTAACTGAAATGGCACGTAAATTTCACTTAAACAATGGTGCAGTTGAGGTCCAGGTTAATGAAGAAACTCAAAATTTTGAATACAAAATTATAAAATAAATTTTGATAAATCGGTATCTTTAACTATATCTCCTAGATTATTTTTAACGTAATTCGCA
>Ga0187827_10002917_pt1 | contig 22777 bp, 20 predicted proteins | sample ETNtaG_39_FD_167969 | JGI IMG/M metagenome (GOLD analysis project Ga0187827, IMG submission 167969) | Marine microbial and viral communities from oxygen minimum zone, Eastern Pacific Ocean - ETNP2014_SV_150_PacBio MetaG (Illumina Assembly) | ecosystem: Environmental > Aquatic > Marine > Hypoxic... | reverse complement strand
GACGGATAGCCTTAGACCCCAGCGGTTTGCTTACGGCGTTCTGATATAAAGCCTGTTCGCCGAGCCGTCTCCTTCACCGCTTTCGGCGGCCTTGAGACCGCCAGCGGTCATCATGTTCTGTATCCCCTCTTGCACCGCCTTTTCATGGGTGTCGAACTCGACCATGACCGATTTCAGGCGGTGGTCGGCAAGGATGACCGTGGCACCCAAAAAGATCTCCGGTTCAATGCCGTCAACGTCGAGTTTGAGATGGCTGGGAAAGGGAAGCCCCGTCCCGGCGACCAAGCCGTCGAGGCTGTAGGCCAGCGTGTTCAAGATATTGGGAGCGTCGGCGGTATCTCCATGACGGCTCAGGAAGTTACCGACGGTGCCGCTTTCAGTACCGCTGAGAACCAAGGCCGCCGGCCTCGTCTTGTCGTCCAAGGCCAGGCAAAGGGGCGTGACCAGCTCCATCAAGTCATTGAGCTCAAGATTGCGGACGAGGGCGTGAAAGGAGAACGGATTGGGCTCCAGGGCGACCACCCGGACGCCTTTGCGCTTGGCGGCATAGATCGCGTAAGCGCCGATATTGGCGCCAATGTCGTAAAGCACGTCACCGGCCGCCAGGCCGTCGATCCAGGTTAGCGTTTTCGGCTCGCTGGCAAAGCCATGGCGCGGCCAATAAACCGACGTGCGATCGGGGATAAAAAGCGTAAAAGCGGTGCCATTAACGGTGATCGTCGTTTGCGGCGTCAGCAAGCTGTACAGCCGAGCCAGGATTGTCAGCCGGCGCCAGCGGCTAAAAAAGAGGGTCGGCAAGACGACCAGCCAAGCCAGGAACCTCGCCATGATATTGCTCATCCGCCAACTCCGGGGTTTTTATTGATTGGGAATGAGGATGAGAGGTTTTATTCTATTTTTCCTCTACAACACATGCTATGGAAAACTCCTAAATATCAGGATGATAAGTAAGTATTTTTGACAATAGAAAATGGAGAATATTCTGGGCTATTCTTTTACGTTTCTTGCCAGTTCCCTGTCCAACGATCCTAGTACACTTGTAGCCAGTAATTTGCACCAGTTCATTTATCCTTTCCGGGGTGAAAGGAGTAACATGATTGAATAAACATAAGAACACTTTTAATCCCCAGGGAGATGAAATATTTGGGACCATTATCAATATTTTTCCACCTTTCTCCAGTAGTAAATGGAGTTTATTAATTATACTTGTTGTCTTATTGAAGTCTACAGGCAACATCCGCCACCTGGCCCATGCCGCCGGCTACGACTGCCTCACCTGTTTCTCGGCCAGGCGCGGCAATTCTTTCAAATATTTCCTCGAGGATTGCGTTCATGCCCTTTTGAACCGGATGCTGACGGAGCCGCCGCCTGTCTGGGGAGCCAACATGATCGTCGTGCTGAAGCCAAAATAATCAAACCTTGGTTGTGTACTCTTAAAGTCAAGGTTCCGCTTACGGCCAGTTGCTTTCTACCCTTTCACTATTATTTTCTTCCCCAAATATGTTGCCAGCCAGACCGATAACCTTCAGTGACAGGTTTTTGTCTCTCTGGGTCGAGCCGTGAAGCGGATGATTTCTTCTTGGGCTTTGCGCCAGCGGCTTGCTTCTTGCTAGCCGGTTTCTTGCTAGCCGGTTTCTTGTCAGTCAAGGTTCCTTCTCCTAAAAATTAGTTTCTTTGCCGCCTCTCCATATATTCGCGGCGCCGGCGATCATCAATGGAAAAGCTGACATTCAGGTATTCGAGGCCCCTGTCGTGGCCCTTTTTGATGACGCCCGCATGGCTAAAATTTTTTGTCTTAGGTGGCGAAAAATTCCGCTGGCCCGTCGGCGGCTTCCAGGACCTCGTTGAGCCACGCCTTTTTTTTCCACGACCCCGGGCAGACCGGGGCTCAGGGTCAGGGCCTGGTCATAATAGAGAAACGCAGCGGCCGGTTCCCCGGTGATGCGAAGAAGGTCCGCGAAGGCCAGATGGTACCTGGGATCGGATGGACTTATCAGCAGGGCACGCTCCAGAAACATAAGGGCGTTACCGACGTCCCCCAAGCCTAAGGAAACCATGGCCAGGCCGAAAATGGCGTCCAAACGGTGCGGCGCCTCCTTGAACACGTTCAGGTACGGCTTCAAGGCCTCATGCCCACGGTTTTGTATATGGGCCGTCTTCGCCGCTTCGAAACGGCGGTTGATTTCATCCCCAAATGCCTGCGGCACCAGTGAAACGGAGAGATCGAAGCGCTGTAGGCATTGACGGCAGGTCAGCCGGAAGGTCTTGCGCCTGGCCGGTCGAATAGACACTGTCATAGCCCAGGCGCGCGGCGGCGTTTTCTTTTGCCTTCTCGCGCAAAGCGTTGGCCCGGTCGTGCTTGCGCTCCTGGAAGGTTCTAGTGTCGGTTTCGCCGGCCAAGGCCGGATAACTCCAAAGCCACTCCAGGGCGCAAAAAAAACGCCACGAAGATCATCTTGAAACGAAAACGTCCGCCATGTTTCATGGATCGCTTCCGACAATTTGAAGGACAGTATTTTGAACCAAAACCCGGCCATTTGAAACAGAAACTTCGGCTGCCCGCGCGGGGCGGCATGCCGTGGGCGGAGAGTTCATTGCCTGATCCCTTGGTATTCTCCCCGCCATGGCGGCGCTTCGCCGAAGCGAATAGGCAGCGGATAGGCCGCCCGCCTCGGACGCCAACCGGGTTCTTTTGACTTACCGGCGAAAAGATGTGTAAACATCGCCTTGGTCAAGGAGCAAGAAAGACAATGGCTAAAAAACAAGGCATTCACGAGAACCTCCACCGCGCCAGCAAGGTGGCGGCTGGATCGGAGCGAAGCTTCGGCCTTGTCTTCGCCACCGTCTTCGCCCTCATCGGCCTGTGGCCGCTGACGGGCGGCGCCGGGACACGGCCATGGGCCTTGGGCCTGGCCGCTGCTTTGATGTTTTTCGCCTTTGTCCTGCCGGCCGCGCTCAGGTCCATGAACCTGCTCTGGCACCGGTTCGGGATGCTGCTTCATTGCATCGTCAGCCCCCTGGTCATGGGCGTGTTGTTCTTCCTCACGGTGACCCCCTTGGCGCTGATCATGAGGGCCCTGGGCAAGGACCCGCTTCGTCTGCGTTTTGATAAACAAGCGAAGAGCTACTGGATCGAACGTGATCCGCCGGGCCCGGCGCCGGACTCCATGAAGAACCAGTTCTAGCCGGAGACCCGATGAGCGGACGTTACGATAACCCGAGGACCCTTGTCGCCACCGCCACCTACAACGAGCGGGAGAACATCCCCATCCTCCTCGAGCGGATTCACGGACTCGAAGGAGACCTGGAAGCTCTGGTGGTGGACGACAACTCCCCCGATGGCACCGGCCGGTTTCTGGAAGAGTTGTCGGCCGCCGATGGGCGCCTTCACGTGGTTCACCGGCCAGCCAAGATGGGACTGGGCTCGGCCCACCAACTGGCTTTTCTCTATGCCATTCACCACGGCTTCGACCGCCTGGTGACGATGGACGCCGACATGTCCCACAGCCCCGATAACATCCCCCAGCTCCTGAAAGCCCTGGAGGATGCGGATGTGGTTATCGGCTCCAGGTACACCGAGGGCGGCACGACCGACTACAGCGGATACAGGAAACTCCTCAGCGTCTGCGCCAATACCCTGGCGCGCCTTTTGCTGCGCCTGCCTTTTCGCGAGTACACCACGTCGTTCCGAGCCTTCGACGTCAAGGTGCTGAGCAAGAAGAGATGCACTAAGCTACGCTCCAGGGGATATTCATTTTTCATGGAAACGGTCTTTCGGTTGCATAGCGCCGGCGCCCGGATGACCGAGGTTCCCATACAATTCAGGGACCGCCACGCGGGCGTTTCCAAAATACCGCATTTCGAGGTTTTTAGCGGCATCACCAAGCTTTTCCGGCTCGCGGCGTCCTCGATAACGGGGCGCAACAAGTTCAAGCCGGCCGCCGAGATCGACGACGAGTGCTGCTATTGCGGTTCTCGTTTCATGATCGAGATTTATCCCGCCTCCGGTTCGGAGCCCGAAGGCCGCGGGGGCGCCGAGGCCTATCGCTGCACAAACATGGATCACAAAAACACGCCGCAGATCATCCAATGTCTGCAATGCGGCTTGATGCAGGTTCCCGGAAAGAGCCAGCCCGAGGGAATAGAGGTGCTTTATTCCGACGTCGAGGACCCGACCTATATGGACAACCGGGCGGCGCGGGAGCTGAATTTCGAAAAGACCTTCGAGCGGATTGAATCCTTCCTGCCCGAAACAGGCAGTATGCTGGAAATCGGTGCATTTTGCGGCCTGTTCCTGGCCCAGGCGGAAAAAAGGGGATGGCGTTGCCAAGGCGTCGAGCCTTCGCGCTGGGCGGCGCGCATCGCCAGGGAGGAGGCCGGGGTAGAGGTCTTAACCGGCACCTTGGGCGACAACCGCGAGTCCCTGAAGGACGATTACGATCTGGCGGTCGCCTGGGATGTCCTCGAACATGTCCCCGACCCCTACGGACTGTTGACGGAAATTCACCGGCACCTGAGACCCGGCGGGATCCTCTGTCTTTCGACGCTGGACAGGCACAACTGGTTGCCGCGCCTGACGGGGCGCCATTGGCCCTGGATCATGGACATGCATCTCCAGTATTTTTCCAGGGACTTTCTCGAAGGCATGCTGGCCCGGGCCGGCTATGAGGTGGTCCATGTAGCCGACTACACCCATTACGCAACCCTGCCCTATCTGTGGCGGAAGGTGGCGGCCCAACTGCCGGGCCTGTTGGCGCCGGCGCTGGCGCTGTTTGCAAAAGCTTTGCCGGCGGCCATTATCCTGCCGGTCAGCTTCGGCGACGTGAAACTGTTCATTGCCCGCAAGCACCACGACGCCGATGCGGCGCCCGAGCGGACCCCGGACGGGCTTGGCTTTTCCCACCAATCGAAAAAAAATGATTTCATGCCTTCCTGAGAACATACATCAGGCCGACCCTGCCCGGACGCAGGCAATCCAAAAGGTGGCCGGCAACAACGATCGACCAATAAAAGGACGGCGCGTAAAGCCAGATACCGAGCCTTTTGGTAAGGCGCATGGGCACGACAATCTTTTTCACGGCCTTGTCGTAACCCATGTCGAGCAATGGTCCCGCAAGGCGGCCGAATGTATTGCACAATCCCTTCGGCACCGTAACCGTACTGACCAGAACGATGCCGCCGGATTTCAACTTAGCCTGGAAGGCCCTAAAAAATTCGAGATGAAAGCCGTCGTCGTTGGATCGTGTGAAGGGGTAGAATTCCCGCGTATGAATAACGTCGAAGAAATCATCCTCAAAATTGTCCAATTCGTCGGCTGATTGCACGCTGAAAGTACAGGCCGGGTACTTTTCCCTGGCGATAGCGATGCCATCCTCGGAAAGGTCCAGCCCGAAGGTCTTGCCGCCGGCATTTAACGCCGCGAAAGCGTTGGTAATGACGCCTATGCCGCAACCCGCGTCAAGGAAGACACTGCCCTCGGCATCCTGGCCCATGCTTTTGAGCAAAGCCCGGATGTTCCTTGCATAGCCGAGAGCGTATTCATCATCGATGACGCCATGGGGCTCGATCAGGCCCTTGTTGGTGCCTGTCCGGTAAGCATAATAAGCACCGAGGTGACCGCCACCCGTGCCACCGGCATCGATGATATCGCGCGCTTCTTTTTCATGCTGGCGCAATTTTTCCGGGATCAACCAGGGTTCCACCGCCATTGGAGAGATTTTCCCTTGGTCGTAACTGCCACTCGGCCAAATAGTATAAGGGCAAGTCCATGGTGGTCAATAGAGCGCCCCGTCAAGCTTGGCCATATGGGCGATGTCACGGCCCCAGCCTTGCGGCCGCCCTTCCGGCGCGCAAAGGATGACGAGCACGGCATGGGAGTCCGGACTGGCCCCGCAAAACAGCCCCGGCCTTTCGGAAACATAGTCCCGAAGCTCCGCGAAGCGCTCCTTCGACAGGACCAGCGCCCCGACCCCGAACTTTTCGAAGTTGTCTTCGAGCCGGGCGATCATTTGCGGATAATAGAGCGAGTCCCGGAACGGACTGCTGGCTCCGGGCTGTACCGAAATCACCGGCAACGGCGAGACCTTCCCGGAGAACAGATAGTAATATTTAGGCAGGTCGAGAAGCAGAATGTTGACGTGGAGCCCCTTCAGGAAGCCGATGTTTTCCCGGTCCCAGACAAGGTGAGCGCGAAGCCGCCCCATGAGCACTTCGCGGGGCGGCATTTTCCTTTGCAGGGGCTCGCGGAACCGGGCGCCGGCAATTTCCGGATAGACGAGTTCCGGCGCGACGTCCAACCGCTTGCCCAGCCCCTGGGAAATATTTTTCATCTTGCCGTCATGCTTGACGTAGAAGGCCTGAATCCACCATGCGTCAAAGGCGGAGATGAACAGGAACAAGACGAGGAAGCCCCGGGCCAGGGCGGCGGCGAGGCCCCCTTCGCCGCTGCTGGTCCCCCGCTTGACGATTCCCGTGATCCCGATGGCAACCAGCCCCAGGGCGGGGAAGATCATCTGCAGGAGATTGCCCCGCGCCCACCATTCGTGAATGCCGCTGATGAAAGCGTTCCCGAGCCCCAGGAGGGCGCCCATGACGACGATCAGAAAATAGAAGTTTAAATCCGCGAATACGATACCGCCCTTGCCTTTCGGAGCTTCGTCCCGAGACCGGCGCCAAAGCCCGGCGCCGACGATGGTGCCGCCGAAAATGCAGAGCAGCGTCGCCGTCGCCGGAAGGGCGTAAATCTTGAGGAGATCGTTAAGGCCGCCCTTGAGCCGGCCGCCGCCGAACTCCATGGGCATCTGGACGAGGTATTGCCACATGGTCGAGAGGGAATTGGCCGGATCGTCGGCCAGCGCCGCCAGGGCGAGAAACGGCAGAAAAAAGCCGAGCGAGGCGAAAGCGGCCTTAGCGGCCAGCGTCCGGCGGGCGTCAATGAACAGGAAAAGGACGAGAACGGGATAATAAAAGGCGATCGTCGGCTTGCCGAGATAGCCCAGGCCGAGGCACGCCCCGGCAAGGGTCCATGCCGCGAAACGGACCCCGTTCGGCGGCGCCGCCCGTTCCACCCACAGGGCCAGAAGCAATGCCAGGAGGACGTAGAAGGAGCCGTGCTGAATGGCAAAAGCGAGCCCCTCTGGCGGGTAGAAGATAATAGTCGTCAAGGCCGCGAAACAAAAAGCCGCCGCCCGCCCGGCCCCGGCCAACCTCAGGATCAGGTAGACGACCACCCCGGCGGCCCCGTTCACGAAACTGGTATGGACGACAAGCGCCGTCAGATTGGCGCCGAACAAGGTGATAAAGAGCGCCTCGAGGAGAGCGGCGGAAAGCCCCTGGATGGTCCCGAAATCCTCAAAGGGAATCTGGCCCTGGGAAATCCGCCAGGCGGCGTCGGAAATCAGCCCACCGTCTATGGTCTCGAAGGTGCCGAAATCCCAGGCGTAGTGGTCGTTGAGAAGAAAACCGAGGGCGAAAATCAGCAGCGGCGGAAGAAAGCCGGAAATCCTCTTCATCGACGGATGCTTGAAAGGCACATTAGACCCCCGATGTGGCGGCCCGCGCGACGGGCCGTGGCGGCTGCCAAGGTAAATGTGGCCGCTGGGATGCGCAAGGGGCATGGGCCGTCCGAGCCGGGTTTGGCTTCCTTTGTTCCGGCCGCGCCGGTAGTATGACGCCTTTCCCGGTTGGCATAACGAACAAGGACAACCGTTTGCACAAGACCGCTCTGATCATCGGCATCTCCGGCCAGGATGGAGCCTATCTCGCCAAGCTTTTGCTGGATAAGGGCTATTGCGTCCATGGCTCGTCGCGGGACGCCGAGGCCAACAGCTTTACCAGCCTCGGCCTGCTAAAGGTCAGAGAGCGAATCAGGCTGCATTCCCTGGTGCCAACGGAATTCCATTCCGCACTCCAGGTGATCTCCGAAGTCGGTCCGGACGAAATCTATAACCTCTCGGGGCAGAGTTCCGTCAGCTTGTCGTTCTCCCAGCCCATCGAGACCATGGAGAGCATCGCCTTGGGGACCTTGAACCTGCTCGAGGGAATCCGCATGACCGACAGGCGGATCCGATTTTACAACGCCGGCTCGAGCGAATGTTTCGGAGAGACCGGCCGGGAGGGGGCCGACGAGACCTCGCCATTCCATCCCCGCAGCCCCTATGCCACCGCCAAGGCGGCCTCTATCTGGACTGTGAGTAATTACCGGGAAGCTTACGGGCTTCAAGCCTCGACGGGAATCCTCTTCAACCACGAATCGCCCCTACGCCATCCCCGCTTCGTCACCCGCAAGATCGTCCGCGCGGCGGCGGCCATCGCGGCGGGCCGGGAAGAGAAACTCCGGCTCGGCAACCTGGATATCGAACGCGACTGGGGTTGGGCGCCTGAATACGCGGAGGCCATCTGGCGCATCCTTCAGATCGACGAGCCGGAGGACTTCGTCATCGGCACCGGCAAGGGGGCCACCCTTAGTGAATTCGTTGCCGCCGCCTTCGCTCATTTCGAACTCGACTGGAACGATCACGTCAATATTGACGACGCCCTGATCCGGCCCCTGGACATCCGCCGCAGCACGGCATCGCCGCGAAAGGCCGAGCGGGTCCTCGGCTGGAAGGCTGCGACCACCATGCCCGATCTGGTCGGCAAGATGGCCGCCGCCGAAGTCGAGGGGTTCGAGTAGTCAGGCGCTGCGCTTGTTGGTGTGGATGAGCTTCAGGGCGCCGCCGACCTTCGACTTGAACTCGACCCAGGAGCGTGTCTTCAAGGCGTTGCGGAGGATATAGTTGGGGCGGAAGTAGAACCGCCGGTAAGCCCGCTTCTGGAACTTGACCAGGGTCGACAGGTCGAAGTGCTCGCTCCAATGATCGACCACGAAGTTCTTTGTCGGGTTGCGGGCGAACTCCTGCCAGCGGCCCCGCTCGGCCAGCCCTTTTTCGCAGGCTTCCTCGAAAATCTCGGTATTCGGATAGAGCTTGAGGACCGATACCTGGGCGTAATCGGGATCGAGCTTGATCAGGAAATCGATGTTCCGTTTGATGTCGAAGGCCGTTTTCTCGAAGGAATGGCCGATGATGTAATCGGCGACGGTGAGGATTCCCAGCTCGCGGCACCACTTGAAGGCCTGTTTCACTTTCGCCGTGTTGGTAGCTTTCTTGAGGATCTTCAAGCCTTCGTCTGTGCCGGTTTCCACTCCGAACGAGATCATCTGCAAGCCCGTCGCCTTGGCCCGGACCAGCATCTCCCGGGTGATGGTGTTGACGCGGCCGCGGAATTCCCAATCGATCTTGAGGCCGCGCCGATCCAGTTCGTCACAGAGCTGGAGAACCTTCTTCTCGGTGATGTTGAACAGGTCGTCATAGAACCTGAACTCCTTGTATCCCATGGCCAGGCAGGCCTCGATCTCGTCGACCACGCTTTTCGCCGAGCGCTGGCGGTAGCTCTTGATGGGAACGTCGCAGAAGGTGCACTTGTAGGGACAGCCCCGCGAACTGAGGATGGTCGCCAGGTCGTTGGTGACGCCTAGGATGTTCTGGTAGCGGAGGTGGCGGATGTACTTGCGGTCGACCATGGGAAGGGCGTCCAGGTCCTCGATATAGCCGCTCGGCACACCGACCCTGGCCAGAAACCGCTTGTCGCGGGTCGGGTTGGCCAGGAAGGGCTTGATGGACTGGCGGGTGTAGACGCCCCGGATATGGGTGAAGTCGCTGCCCTCATCCAGGCATTCGACGAGTTCCGCAAAGGCCTCCTCGCCCTCGCCGACGACGATGGAATCGAAGGCCTCCAGTTCCGAAGCCTCCTTCGGATAGGCGATCGGGTGATGGCCGCCCAAGCAGATATGGGCATCCGGCGCTACCTCCCTCGCCGTTTTGGCGACCATGCAGATGTCGACCAGGCCGATGGTGAAGCTGGTGATGCCGACCACGTCCGGGGCGATCTCGATGAGTTTGTCGCGAAGCCGCTGATGGGAGATGCCCTCGGCCACGCAATCGAATAAAAAGCAGTCGTGGTCGGTTTTGGCCTCCAGGTGGGACAAGACGTAGAGCGCGCCTAAGGGCGGAAAATCGCCGAAGGAATCTGCCTCCAGGAACTCCCGGCCCTTCTCGTCGGGGACCTCGACGACCGTGTGAAGGGACGGCGGGTTGATCAAAACGACGCGCATGCGTTCACTTTCTTTATATCCATGATGGAAGCAAGCTTCTTTCATTGATAGCGACCATGGATGCCCCAATTCCGCCGAATAAGGACATTAGCTTAGACTTCGTCATTGTGCCCCGCCGCGTCAAGCTCCCGGCTAGCCGTTGCGGTCCTTCACTGGTGGCCTCGGGGCGGGAGGGCTTTGACTGGGGGAGACATAGCCGCTAAACAACAGCCATCCGAGGGAAAAATCGGGGAGAACGAACGTCTCCCAGAAACGGCCATTTCCGTCCCGAAAGATGCCAATGGATTCATTTTGCCTTTGCAACACATGCGATGCTCCGCTGGTTTTATCGGAAAATCGTCTGGTTTGCCGGACCTGTGATAGGGCCTTTGCTTCCATGGAAGACGGGATCATCGTCTTCGACGATGCCGTGGACAAGGAAAATTTCTTCGAAAAGCAGGCCATCGCCAGGCTGTCGGAAAAGTACCGTGGCTTCGACCGCGACGCTTTTCTCGAATCGTTGAAAAAGACCGAACTCAGCGAAATGGACGAGGCCAACAAGGCGGTGGGGATCACCAAGAAGTTCTGGTGGGAACCCTATATCGGCAAGATTGAAAACAAACCCATCCTCGAGGTCGGCTGCGGGATCAACTACATCGTTCCCTATTGGCTGGAATGCGGAAACGACGTCATCGCCATCGACGCCTGCAAGGAAAGTATCCTGCTTTTACGGAGAGTTATCGAACAGGCTGGCCTGGGCCGGGAACGGATACGTTTGGCGGTGGCCGACGCGAGAACAATAAAACTGGCTGAGACTTTCGACGTCGTCAACATCAACAACGTGCTGCACCATATCGGCGACTCGAGGCAGGTTCTTTCGCGTTTGCGTCCCCATCTCTGCGATGGCGGGTCGCTGCTCATCGTCGAGCCGAATTACTATTATCCGCCCCGCTGGATCATCGAAACCGACGTCTTCAACCCGTTCAATTTTATCAAGGACTATTTCGTCCGCAACGACCTGATCGAAAAGGGCGAGAAGGGAGTCGTGTTCTCGGACCTGAGGTGTGCCCTCCTTGACACCGGCTACGAGATCATCGCCAATCCTAAAGATGTTAACTATCTGGGCTATTTTTCTATCTACTGGATGCGCCAGAACAGTCCCCTGGCGCGGATGATTTCCAACCTCGACAACCTTCTGTTCGGATGGATCTTGCCGCGAATCATCGCACCTTTCGAATATATTGTCGCCGTGAAAAAATAAATTGCCGGCGTGGCGCCCCTGGGTATTACTACCGGCCGGGCATTTTCAAGACTTTGAGAACGCGGTAGTCTCCCAGAACGATTTCCTCGGAAAAAAAGCCATCATAGCCTTCGTCGGAATCGACCAGATCGCGCGGGATCACCACGTAATCCGGTGGCGGCGTCAATCGCTTCATCAAGGTGGCGGCTTGTGACCAGCGGCTGTCATGAAAGACTTTTTGGACATCCTTGAGCAATTCTTCCCGCCGGTTGTCTTCCTCCCATTTCGACAAATTGAAAATATTGCCATATAGAATCGGCACGGGCATCGATCTCCCGGATCGCGTCGCCAATCTACGCAACGAAATGAGTTCCCCTGGCACTGACGAATTGTAATCCAACGGCAGGATGACCGTGTCGGGAGGGGTATTTTTCCGAAGATACAGACTGACACCGAGCACTTCCGCTGCAGCGCTGGTTCCGATCACGCCGGTCTCAGCCCAGGTTTTCCAGTGTTGCTTCTTCAACCATATCGTGGAACCGAAGGCGATCACGATGGTCACGGCAAGCGCCTGGGCAAAAATTCTGGTCGAACCGCAACATAAGGCCCGAGGCCAACCGCTTTCCAAGCGGTTGGCAAGGGCTGATTCATGCCGCTTGGCTTTCAAGGATTTCAAAACAAGAACGGCGCAGCAGGATAATAAGTAAAGCAGCCCCCATAGCCCGTGATTGCCCGGCCCGATGATCAAAAGGGCGCCGATCGAAACCATGGCGATCACAACACCCTTCGGGGTTTCATGGTTTTTTAACCAGTGAAAAAGAGAAATAAGGATAAGCAAGTAGGCAATGGTTTGCGGCCAACGAATGAATCGTCCCAAGGAAAACGGGATAATCTGGGGGATTTTCATCACGTCGGGAGCAAAGGATAAATAGAACCCGACCACCAAATAGAGTAGGAACATCACCCATAGCATAAGCCGCAAGGACTGTATGGCCGTGTTGTCCGGATAGGGTACCCGCCAAGCCGCAAGACAAAGAACGAGGAACAAGATGTTACGGTATAGCATCACCTCGAGGCTGGGATGGGGGTGAAAAGTATTCGCTGCGGAATCCTCCACCGAGAACATGAGATTCCAAGCAGCTACTCGTTGGTCTTCCGGTATCGGAACGATGTAAGTAATACCGACGATAAAAAAGACTCCGGCAAGGAGGTAAAGGCAGATGATAAAGGGCTTTTCGCGCTTTTTGCCGTGCAACAAGAACACCGCCAGACCCGCCGCGATGGGATAGGCGAGAGCTTTCACGGAGACGGTCGTCGACACCGCCGCGAATGACAGAAAAGCCCATAGGCTTTTGCGCGACACCGTCAAATAAATCAGCCAGACGATCAAACAGACCGATATGGCCGACGCGTTAAGGCTTTGCTGATGGGCAAGGGTGACCTTATTATCAAAAATTTGATGGTCACGCATGAAGACTAGCTGAATAGACAGTCTGGATGCGATATCCGTGAGGCCAGCCAGTTTGACGATCCGGTCGACGCCGATAAGCGTTGCCAGAACCAGCCCAAGGTAGAAAAAGGCAGTGAAACGATCATCCAGCCAAATCTCTCCCATTGCCTTCACCAGCAGATAAAAGCTTGAAAGCTGAAATGGCTTTTCGATGGCCGGCCTTTCGGACCCTATGGCCGGATCGCCGGGAAAGGCCTCTGGATGGATGGCCTGAAAGATATTGCCAGAATATTCGTCATCCAACTCGACGCCAGGAAAATACTTGAGCGTCATCAGCAATGAAAATAGCAACAACCCCGTCAGCACCCATGCCTCGCGCTTCCTCACCGTATCGTGCTTCGAAAGCCCCATTCCCCTTCCAAACCCTTGTTGCAGGCGTTTCATGCCAGATACCACTTCGTGTCTACGAAGTCCAAGGGACAGTACCCACAAGCCTCCATTCGGCGGCCCCAGTGATGAGCTCCTGTGTAGAGTCTCCCAAAAAAAATCCGCTGTTGCATTTGCAAACAGCGGAGTCCAAGTCACTTCAATGACGGGAATGGCGGGGCGTCTATTTCGTCACGACGGCGGCCAGATCAGCGGAAAAGATTGTAGCGAAGGATGCAGTAAATGGCACGTACGCCGTCTTTCCACGTGACCTTCTTGCCATCGGCGTAGGTTCTGCCGGAATAGCTGATACCAACTTCGTAGATCGAGGGCCGGGGATTCATATGGCTGATCTTGGCGGTAACCTCCGGCTCGAAGCCGAATCGGTTTTCCTTGATTTCGATCGACTGGATGATTCCCCGGCGGAAAACCTTAAAGCCAGCTTCCATGTCGGAAAGGTTGAGATCAGTCAACATGTTGGTAAGCAAGGTCAGAAACCAGTTGCCGATGCTGTGCTAGAAGTAAAGCACCCGATGCGTCTCGCCGCCAATGAACCGTGATCCGAAGACGACGTCGGCGCGCCCGTCCAGTATAGGCGCAAGTAATTTGGCATAGTCTCTCGGATCATATTCGAGATCGGCGTCCTGGACGAGGGCGATGTCCCCCGTTGACAAGGCAAAGCCCTTCCTGAGGGCCGCCCCTTTGCCTTGGTTGGTTTCCTGCCGTCCAAAATGAATGTTGTCGAATTCGGCCATTAACGATGCGCCGATCTCAGGCTAATCATCCAAAGAGCCGTCATCGACGATTATGATCTCTCGGGCCAAACCGAGCGTATCGGCGTTTTGGACGCGCCTGACAATCTCTCCTAGAGTCGCGGATTCGTTATAGCAGGCTATGACGATGGAAAGTTTTGAAAAAGACATCGAAACCGTTTGCGATTAAATTGCCTGATCCATATCACTGGCGCCAATGTACTTAGATGGCGTTCCCGCATCACCTATTTCTTTTATGTCACCCCGCCCCGGGACGAAATGCCTGGTCCTTGTGGGAAAGCACCGCTGCTGATAGAAACCCGTGGCGGAAGCCAAAGTCAAACAGAGCATATGGAATGGCATGAGAATCTTCTTTCTTACAGCGCCTTACGATATCGTCAAAAGCGGCTACGGCTCCAATTCCAAGGTCAAATACGGCAACCAACCGCCTCTCGGCATTCTCTACATGGTCGGGGAATTGCGGCGCCATGGCCATGAGTGCCAGCTCATTGATTTGGCTACGTTCCCCATGAGCTTCGAAGAGACCGTTTCGCGGATAAAAGACTTCGGAGCTGACTTTGTGGGGATCAGCACAATGACGCCGTCGGCAGCGGGCGCATTTGAGGTGGCGAAGTACGTCAAAAACCACTTGCGCCTACCGGTCATCATGGGGGGAGTGCATTGCACCTCTTTCAAAGAGACCGTTTTGAAGGAAGTCGAAGAAATAGACGCGATTTGCATCGGCGAAGGCGAACACACGATCGTCGACTATGCCCGGGCGCTGGAAGGAACGATCCCAATTGAAGATGTCAAAGGCATTTACCATCGGGATTCGCGCGGAGAAATCGTTCGCAACGAGCCACGCTCGCTGATCGCCGACCTCGATACGCTGGCTTTTCCGGCGCGAGACCTTCTCGACCATAGCGCTTATCGCTTGCTGCCACTGTCCTTCAAACGATCTCCGGTAACCTCGATGATCACATCGAGGGGGTGTCCCTACGGACACTGCTCTTTCTGTTTTGAGGCGGGTAACCATGCGTTCAAGTTCCGCCGCCATTCCCCCGAGTACGTCATCAAGGAAATCGAGGAAACGATCATTCCCCACGGCATTCGGGAGATCTCCTTTTGGGATGACATCTTTCTTCTGAAGAAAGGGTGGATGCGGGAATTCTGCGGCAAAATGAAAGAGCTCGACCTGGTATGGTCATGCTATGGCTGGCCCAAGGCGACGACACGAGAGATGCTCTCGCTGGCAAGCGAGGCGGGGTGTTGGTCGGTATTTTGGGGATTTGAATCCGGCGACCAGAACCTGCTGGATACCCTTAAGAAAAACATCACCCTTGACGATTGCCGCAAGGCGGCAAAATGGACTCACGAGGCGGGAATGGCGACGCGCGCCTCGTTCATGCTGGCGCTTCCAGGCGAGACGCCGGCGTTGGCGAAAAAAACCATTGATTTCGCCATCGAATTGGACTGTACATTTGTCCAGTTCCTGCCGACTTGGCCGGAGGCCGGGACCGAGCTTTATGAAATGGCTCTGAAAGAGGGAAAGGTCGTGAAGTACTCCGGGCACATGAAAGCGCACTACGTTCCCGATGGTTACCGAGATGCCGAACAGATCGAGCGAATTGCCAGAAACGCATATCTGCGCTTTTATCTGAGGCCACGATGGGTCTGGAAACAATTGAGAAGAATAGAAAGCTTCAGTGACTTGTACCACTACTTCAACGCCCTCATGTTCTTCATCGGCATGTTTAAAAAAAGGACCGCGCCGGAACCGGAACCGGTCCGCTGCATTCCTTCTTCTTGATACGCCATGCCTGTAATCAAGCTTAGCATCGTCATTCCCGCCTTCAACGAGGAGGCGACGATCATCGAGATTCTCGAGCGGATCGGCCAACAAACGATCAAAGGTGTGGATTTCGAGGTCATCGTCATCGACGACAGCTCGAAGGATCGCACGGTGGCGTTGCTGGAGGCCCGTCCCGAGCTTTACGCAAAGCTTCTCAAGCAGCCGAAAAATGGCGGCAAGGGCGCCGCCGTCAAGGCTGGCCTCAAAGAGGCAACCGGTGATTACATCCTCTTCCAGGATGCCGACCTGGAATACGATCCGACGGACTATGAAACAATGCTTCTGCCGGTCCTCAGTTTCGGTGCCGATCTCGTCATGGGCAGCCGCCTGGTGGCTCCCCAGTTCACCCGGGTTTCCTATTTCTGGCACAAGATGGGAAACCGTTTTATAACCTTCGTGTTCAACATTTTCTACAACATGACCTTCACCGACATCTATAGCTGCTACCTTTTGTACCGGCGCACCCTACTCAACCCGGACGGCTTGGTCGCGGAGGGGTGGGAGCAACATGCGGAAATTCTTTGCCGGGTGGTGAAGAAAGGGGGCGTCACCTACGAAGTGCCGATCAGCTACCATGGCCGCTCCTACGCCGAAGGCAAGAAGATCAAGGCCCACCACGTACTCGCTGTGTTGTGGATGATCGTCAGGCAGCGGTTCCTTCCCTAGAACCAGCCTCCGAGACGCACCAAGGTCATTTCCCGGCTTTTCCATTCGATGCCACTGGACAAGCGTTCTTTTTCATCCTGAGAAGGGCGAATGAACCCACCCTTTGGTTCAATGCCGGCAGAGTGCGCGAGGCGACACGTCTCGTTTCGAATCGTTGGCGAATTTCTACACATTCTCGGTCCAGCAATTCCTGAACCAGGCCATATCCTCCCGACTTGCCCGGCACCGTCGGGTCCCGCGGTATCGGAAATGGCATCAGAAGATGATCGACGGACTTGGCTCTTAGCTGTTTTAGAAACCCCTGGAAGTCCTTGTTGCCGGGAACAACATTGATCAAAACCTGGTTTATCGGATGGCCGTAATAAACGGGCACATCGAAATGATAGATCAGCGGTCTTTCATAGAGAAAAACCAAATTATTGCCGGTAAGTTCCCTGTTGATCCAAGGAACGGGGGCAAAATTCGGCACGTTTCGAGTAAGGAATGCGGTTCTGTCTTCATTGGTGAAAATGTATTTCGCGTAGTTGATGGCGAAGAGCCCATGCACGGCCAATTGCAAGCCCGCGGTCACGGCCACCGCGCCGGCGAGGGGACCGATGGTGCCGGCCTTTTCCGCCCATCGCAGTGCGGCGACAGAGGCGCAAATGAGAAAAAGAGGATAGACGGGCAGCAGTTGGCGGACGCGCTGCGATGTGTCAGAAATGAACCAGAACGCGTAAAAAAGAAAAACAATCGCCGCAATAGGGGCCAAGGGACTGCTCAGTAGCCGCTTGCGATAACACCAAACGCCGGCAATGACGAAAGGAAAGACCAACAATCCGAAAGGGCCCAGACCCGTGCGACCGGATTCGATAATCGCGGGTCCGGCAAGTGTGGCGGCGAAAGGATAAGCGGCAAACCACCATGGATTGGCCGGGAACGGGGTTTCGAGCCTGGAGTAGAGTTCTCTGAAGGCCCCCTGGTGCGCCTCGTCCCAAACGAGGGGGTCTGTATATTCGAGAACTCCAAATAACGTCGGGAAGAAGGGATCGCCGGTGTGTAGCCAGTTCCAGACATACCACTCGCCTCCCATCGCCGCCGCGACCAGGGTGAGGATAGCCCCGTGGCTAAACCAGCGCCTTTGAAGGAGGATTACCAAGCCGCACCCCAGCGCGAAAATGCAGCCGAAATACTTTGAGCCGATAAAAAATCCGACGGCAAACCCGGCAAGGGCGGCGTATCGCACCAAGCCTGTACGCAGGGCATCGGAAACCGCAATCCCCGCGACCAAGACGAACATTGCGGTTCGGGCTTCGACCTGTCCGCTACCGCCTCCGTAAATCAAAGCCGGCGTCGTCAGAAAAATCAGGGTCACGGCAAGCGACCACGTGACGTCCATGAAGCGGCGGCAGATGACGAAAAGCAGGGCCGGCGCGGCCCAACCGGAAACCGCCGCCCAAAGGGTCATGGACGTTTCTCCGCCAAGCCCCAGCGCCGGCACGTAAGTCATCTGCGTTAAAAGTGGGACCGCGCCTTCGAGAGCCACGGGAACGAACTCTATTCCGCCTAAGTTAAGGAACCGCTTTGGCAGGGCGAAATGGTAGGCCAGAGAATCGGCGTCGGCGGGGGGCGAAAATCCTTCCAGAAGATCGAATGAAATTGCGATGAAGATCGCCGCCACTAAAACCAGGTCTTGCCAAGCCGGGGACCAGGACACGGTGCCGCGAGCCAATGGGGCGAAAGTGTCGCGAAGAACAGCAAGGCCGCATGCCCCCGCCGCAAGGACGAGGAAAAGCGGCACCGGAGTAAACAGATCCGCCATGCCCATAAAAAAAAGCAACCAACCGAGGACTCCGAAGCCTAGAGTGAATCCGATGCACAAGCGTTCTTCGGGGCGCAACAGATCGGAAACCCTCAACGCTTTCAATATCACTGCCCCCAAGCCGAAACAGCACAGGATTTGCAATATCAAAACGGCAAGGGAGGTCATTGCAGTTTCAGTAACGAGAGTATGGGAGATAGCATATCCCTGAATTGAAACAGGTATGCCGCAAGGGAACAGGCAACCCATGTCCAAAGGACAGCACCGAGAAGGAGGACTGGCTTGTTCATAGACCTATTGGGGGAAAATCTTCCATTAAGGACATTACTGAGCCATTCATCTCGATAGAAAGGGGGCAATTGACATATCAGAGAGCCAGGATCGATCTGATGGTCTTTTTATTGAGGTTCTCGTAACGTTGTCCAGCAAAACCCAAGCCAAGATCGTGGATGCGCCCGGCGACCATGCGCCTGCCTTCGAGAGTGTAAAAAGACTCTCCTTTTTCGAACTGGAAGAGCCGCCGCGCCTCGTCCCCATCCACGATGACCGTATTCACCGCCGCCGATTTCTAAAGTCCATGGACGAGCCGACCGATGGTGGTCTTTCCCGAGCATGACAGGCCGGTGAGCCAGATGATCATAAAGCACAGCCCCTTTAATTATTTCCGTTTGCCGCTATCGGACCCGTGGAGGTGCGCCCCGACCTATGTTTGGCCCTCGTCGTCGGGGGGAAATATTCGGCTTATCTCGTAGATGAAGCGCCCATGGTCATGGTAGGGCACCATGGGTGGCTGCATACGCAGGGACAGAATCAGGATCAGGACAATCGTGACGGTGCATAACACCAGCACGAACAATGAGAAGATCTGCGTCAGAAACTGTGATGTCCATCCGGGTATCAAGACGTCGGTGCCGAGCCAAATGACCACGACAAGGGCCACAATAAATATGAATATCAAACCAGATAATATAGTTAACAGCATGATGCGGACCGCGATCACGTCGGTATAAATGACAATGCCGCTGAAAGCATGGACGATAAGCTTCACAAAGCTCGTTTTTCCTTTTCCGAACAGTCTGGTCCCCCGCTCAAGGGGGTATTTCCGGTGGGGCAATCCGGAACGGATAATGCTGATCGGAAAGTGATTCCAAAGAGTCGATATATGCGAGATTCGCCTTATTAAATGACCCGGAATGACACTGAAATTACCGACTGAAACAGAAATTCCGGCGACGCGCTTGAAAAGCCATTTATAAAACCAGTACGACAGTCTGAAGGCGCGCCCCTCCGAACGCTTGGAACGCTCCGCGAATATGATTTTCTTGTCGTTGTGTTCCGAGCAGGCCATCAAAAGGTCGCGGACATGCTCGGGCTTGTCCTCATTGTCTGAATCCATAACCACCAGGTAATCGCACTTCGCGTTCTTGGCCACATAGGCGACCCCTATCGCCAGGGCCCTTTGATTGCCTTGATTATTTCCCAACTGAATCTCGTCTATGGTTTGGATGGCCGATAGCGAGAGGGTCGGCAGAATCTCCTTTCCATCAACATTGTCGGAGGAATCATCGACGATGACGACGCGTCCCTTGAGTCCCAGCTTGAAAAGTTCCCCATCCAGAACCGGGACGATATGGGCGATGGAAAGCCAATCGTCGTAGTTGGCCATCACGATGATGCAGGTCTTGTCCTTGAAAGAGCTGTCCATGTTCCAATATCCCATGCTTATCCAACCGCGCCTAGCGATCAATGGCTCCTAGACCAACCTCTACCCGGTTCGCCGCAGAAGGGCCAGAAGGCTTACCCCCGTTCCATACGGTTTCGTCGGGGGATTGGCGAGCAACCCACTGACGCGGCGGCTCTCGCCGGCGAAAATCCATGTCAACAGGCTGTTCAGTATGGCGGGCGGCATGGAGAAATCGCTCCCGGCTTGGCCGCGAAACAGTCCGACACGCTTGCCGATGACCCGGGCAGCCCAGATAGCCCCATAAAGCCTCGCATTGAAATAGGTAACGGCTCTCGCCTCGACGGGCAGTCCCCGCCAAAGGTCGGTCAGCGTATCCGGCTCATAACGTCGCTGGTGGACCGCCGCCACATCGTGACCGCTCCACAGAATCGGTTTGGCGGGAACCGTGACGAGGACATGACCGCCGGGCCTCGACAACGACACGACGTCGGCAAGGAATTTCCTGTCCTCGTCGATGTGCTCGAGAACGTCCATTAGGATGTACAGAGCCGTCCAACCGGCCGTATCCCACAACGATTCAGGCATCTTGCCGCACATAAAACGGCATTTCGGATACTTGGCCCTCGCCATGGCGATGGCTTGCGCCGAACAATCCACGCCGAGGCATCTGAAATTCTGCGAGAATGCCGCGACATTTCCTCCCGTGCTACAGCCGACATCGACGATCAGTTCGTCCTCACGGCCTCTCAACGCCTCGCGGACTAAGGGAAGTATGATCTTCCTTCTGCCTACAAACCACCAATGTTTATCTTCCAGCGCCCCATGCTGCGAGTAGAGCTCGTCTCTCATTCGGATGGTCCCGCGATGGATGTCCGATGAACCACGCCGGCTGACGAAGGAAGTGGTGATCCAGGCAGCCTCCCCCAACCGGCCGGGCTGACCCGGAAAATGTTTGAACTCACCCCAGTCCTATGCAACCACGGGGCCGTGTACATGCGGCAAGCGTCAATCAGTCCACCCTCACGACGGATTTCCGGGCCAGGTAGCTGAAGGCCTTGAGGGCCACCTTGAGAAGGAGAAGCAATCCGAAGGCCTTCAAGGAAAATTCGTGCCAGGTCCTCGTTTGCAGCACACTCCGGACGATGTATGGCGGACGTAGATAGAATCGGCGGTAGGCCTCTCTTCGCAAGGCGATCAACTCATCGATGTCCAGGAACTCCGTCCAGTGCTCGACCTTGAACTTCCCGGAAGGGTTCAACGAGAATTCCCGCCATTTCCCCTCGACGACGAGCCCCTTTTCGACCGCCTCCTTGTACAACTCGGTATTGGGCAAGAGCTGCAGGACATTGAATAGGGCGAAATCCGGATCGATATCGACCAGGAATTGGATGTTCTTGCGCAGGTCATCAGCCGATTTCTCGAACGGGAAGCCCAGGATGTAATCGGCCACGGTCCGTATGCCGAGTTCCCGGCACCACCGGAAGGCATTACGAATCTGCTGGACGTTCGTGGCCTTTTTCAGGTGCTTCAGCCCTTCGTCCGTACCCGTCTCCACGCCGAATGAAATCTGCCGAAGCCCCACCTTTTTTGCCCGGACCAGGCTTTCACGCGTCACGGCGTTCACCCGGCCCCGGAAATCCCAGACGAACTTCATGCCACGCCGTTCGATGGCGTCACAGAAATCAAACATCTTCTTCTCGTTGATATTGAAGAGGTCGTCGTAGAAATGGACCTCGTCATATCCCATGTCGAGACATTCCTGGACCTCGTCCAGGACGTTTTCCACACTCCGTTGGCGATACCTTTTGTATGGAACGTCGCAGAACGTACAACGGTAAGGACAGCCCCGCGTCGTTATTACCGTCGCTAACCTGTTGCTGACGCCGACCGTGCTGTAATAGCTGATGTGCTGGATGTGCTTTCTGCTCGGGAATGGCAGTTCGTCGAGGTCATCGATATAGGCCGGCGGCACCGTCACGTTTTGCAGAAACCGCTTGTCCCTTTCCGGCGGCCGGCCTCTGTACGATTCGGCGGTTTCGCGGGTATAGACGCCCGCGATGCCGGTGAAATTCTCGCCCGATTCCAAGCGGTTGACGAGTTCCGTGAATGCCCGCTCCCCTTCCCCGACGACAACCGTGTCGAATTCCTCCAACTGGGCCGCTTCCATCGGATAGGCCATGGGATGGTGCCCGCCTAGACAGATGTGGGCGTCCGGGACCAGTTCGCGAACGGCTTGGGCGGTCTTCACCACGTCGATGAGCGACACCGTAAAGCTTGTCACACCGACGACATCGGGGCAAAAGGAAGCGATGATGTGTCCCAATTCGGTATGCGATACATGCTCGGCGACACAGTCCTTGAAAAGAATCTCGTGCCGCGGCGCATGCTTTTCCAAATGACCAATGACGTAAAGCAGCCCTAACGGCGGAAAATGTCCGAAATCCCCGGTGTCAACGAAATTCTCATCATCGATATTTCCCGACAGAACGTTTTCCGGGGGTGGGTTGATCATTAGGATTTTCATGGTCCGCCGCACGCCGCGCCAAGCCTCCGGTTGGCAGTGTCCCCCTTGTTTGCCAAGCTTCATAGGTGGTAAAAATTTCGTTAAATGTCAAATATAGAAAATGAGTGGTGCAAAACGATACCAGCCCAGAACAATAGTCAATCTTAGGCCGTGGACTCAATTGATCGCAACCAAATCCGTATGGCGGCAAGCTTAATCATAGCAAGGAAGTTTGCGCCGAGTTTTTCGTAACGGGTCGCTATGCGGCGGA
>Ga0187827_10002916_pt1 | contig 22779 bp, 16 predicted proteins | sample ETNtaG_39_FD_167969 | JGI IMG/M metagenome (GOLD analysis project Ga0187827, IMG submission 167969) | Marine microbial and viral communities from oxygen minimum zone, Eastern Pacific Ocean - ETNP2014_SV_150_PacBio MetaG (Illumina Assembly) | ecosystem: Environmental > Aquatic > Marine > Hypoxic... | reverse complement strand
TTTTAGGAGCTCAGTGTTAGGAATGAGGCAGTGTCCGCCGATATAATCTGGGTATAGAACGGGCCTATCTTTTAAGGTATTATTGACTTCTTGAATAAAATCTGAAACATTGCCTATATCAGCATCGAGTTTATTGCATATTCTATGTAGTTCTTGCCAAGAAGCGATCAGTATAGCTCTGTAGGCGGTCTCCCACAGTTTGGCAATTTCTAAAGTCACAGGAGATGAGGATGTAAGTACATTAAAGCCTAAGGAAGTTAGATGTGTTTTCGCGGAATCTATAGCTTCTGAAATATAGGATGCGCACCATTTGGTCCAGAATTTTAGGTGAGGTTTCAGGTTAGGATGTTTACCGCGGATAGGGGAATAGATTATAGGGACACTTAGTTTTCCCTGTAACATTTTAGTTGTTAGAGGAGGTATTGAAGAATGCACAAATACCATATTTGGCGTTAAACGTTCAACATATTCTATAATATTAGCCAAGAATTGTTTTTGGCTATTGCAGGGAAAAGCTATATGGAGAATATTAGGATCAGGGATTTCATCTATCTGGTTTATGGTTAGATCAGGATCAACATCATAGCCGTACACGTCGGGTTGCAATTCGGAAGCTATTTCGTAGAGAGGCATTCCAACTTCTCCGAGACCAATTACAAGAACCTGTTCACCCAAAAAATACTACTCCAATATACATTTGTTGTTCAAGCATAACAAGACACATCTTCGTTTTACCAGTTTTTATTCTTATTTGTATCTAGATAATGATAATAAGTTATATGAACTATGAAGATTTTTATTGGTCTATTAACTCTCCAACTTTTGGATTATGGTAGCATGTTATGATGTTGGACTGAACTATCAAAAAAAGTGTGGTTTTTTTGCAAATAACTCAAGCGATTCACATGGATTGATTGAAAGTATCGTAGCAAGATCTGAGTAAAAATGGTATTACTCCTGAATCATATGGTTGAAAAGGTTTTTTACGCGGGGAAAGCGATCAAGTGCCCTCCGAGAAAGTTTAGCTACAATACCTCCGCCGGGAAGGACTGCAAATATAAAAGTCAAATCATTTTGTCTGATAGATTTAATCCCAAACAAACAAGCGACATAAATGAAAAAACCTCCGATAATATAGAATGGAAGAAATAAAAGGTCTTGCCCGATAAAGTACATTACACTGGATAGAACTGCAACCATTACTATTGAGCTAATGGAGCTCTTGATCAGAGCTACTACGTCAAATTTTATATTCAAGTACTTTTTCCCACAAAGAATGAAGAATAATATGATGCTAAAATACAAGATAGTTCGACTTATTGCAGCTCCGTTTAAACCCAAGAAATATATGAGGGGAATACTTACTATTAATTGAATAGCAGTAGATAAAGACAGCACTATTAGTATAACATAGGTTTTTCCAATTGCAACAAAAGCTGATGTAAGCAATGAGATTAGGCCGTAGGCAGCCAAACCGATGCACATTATCGATAGAGCTGGAGCGGCTACCTGATATGAACTCCCAGATAGTGCCGTGATAACCATAGGTGAAAGTACCGCCAGACCTAAAACAGAAGGTATGAAAATGAAAGAAATATATCGACTCCCAAAAGTAATTGATCTATTTACTCCTTTGTTACCATCAGCCCCGTAAACTTCACTCAAACTAGAGGTTAGTGTAGCCAGCAATGGTATGCCGAGTATAGTAGGTATCAAACCTGCGGCTGTAGAGGCGACAAAATACTGCCCCAAGGGGATAACACCCATTAAAGCTGCCACAACGTATTGATCTAATGATGAAGAAGCATAATGTAAAAAGTAAAAGCCCATCATAGGCAATGAAAAAACAAATAGCTCACGATATGAAAGACCGCGACCATTTGAAGGTTTATCCTTTATTGAGTTAGTCCCTGTAAAGCTTAATAGTTTCATAACAGGCGGAATAGATACTACAATTATCAACACATAGAAAATAACCCAACTTACCATTACACCGCTTATTCCCCAACCGATTATTAGAAAAAAGACTGTAAAGATAAAGCGCGCCACCTGTGCAACTATTCTTGAAATGGCCATCTGAACAAACCCCTGAAGACCTTGCAGAATACCCAAAAGAAGATAACTGATAACAGCTGGAAATATTACCAAAGCGGTGATTTGCATCACCAAAGTGTATTGATCTGTCAAAGATCCTGCAATAGATATGAAAGTGACAGTTAGAAGACTTATAATAGTGATCGAAAACGCAGAGCCAATCATTAAGAATGTTATCTGCTTAGCCGTTGAACGGACCTTATTATATTCACCCTGTACCTTAAAAAGGGACAAAAACCTTGTAGCCGCAAAGTCTAAACCAATAACCCCGAAAACAACAATTAGAGAAATGAATAGGCTGGCTAATCCGAACACGCCCATCTCTGTTGCACTTAACATCCTGGAAATGATCATAAAAAGAAATAAGCCAATGACACTATTGAGAATTGTTTGTATTGATATTACACCGGTGCCCTTTGCCACAAAAACGAGTTTTGTCCAAGTCAAATTATATCACTCAATAATGACCTATTACATGTAATCATTTAAAGAAACACGGGTAGGCCTATGTTTGAGATTTCTTTGAGTAGTCCCGAATATGGCCTAACAGTTTTTTTCCCGCTCTAGCCATATATTTAATATCACTTAAATTTCTTATTCGGATTATCTTTCTTATGAGAAATTCTGGATTAAATCCTATTTTGTATATTTCTGCGATTATCTGAGCTACTTCTTCTTTGCCCACAGAGGAATTAAGAACTAATTCATCCATCCCATAACGGTCCCAGTCTAAAGTATTTAGCCATCCTTGATCTTTTGCTTCGTTGAACAGAGGAGTTCCAGGATAAGGGATAATTATGGTCGCTTGGACAGTGTCAGCATATCCCTTCTTAAGAAGAAAACTTCCAAGCTGCAATGTTTTCATTGCATCTGCCCGGGTTTCCCAAGGATACCCAAACATTAGCGTTATGTGGGGCTCTAGGCCAGCCTCCTTGGCTTTACGGCAAGAAGACACTATATCTTCAACCTTTACATTTTTTTTCAGTCGATCTAGCGTTTGTTGATTACCTGATTCCAATCCAAAGAGTAACAATCTAAACCCGCTGCGTTTCATCATCCGATACTGATCAGAAGTGAGGGCGCTGAACCTCATGTTACAATCTAAAGTCACGTCATTATGATATCCTTTTTCTCGCATCAATTGGCAGAATGTGTCTAACCAAGTTCCAATGGGAAATGAGCCGGTGTCATCCATAATTTCTTTCACACCATGTTCTTTGATTAGCAGTCCAATTTCATTAATAACGTTCTCAGGACTGCGTGTCCGATACGTTGGATAAAGTGTAGTCCAAGAGCAAAATGTACATTGATGGTGCCAGCAGTCCCGTCCAGACATAATATAGGTACCGGGGGTTTTCTCGAAGTTACCATTTTTCTCACTGTAAAGGCGCCATTGGGATAACTCCCGATCGATAAATGGAAGCGTATTCAGATCATTATCACCGTTGAATTTCCCTGAAGATTTGATTGTGTTTTGTGATTTAAACCAGATCCCAGGTTTAAGCGGCTCATTCTTAGATAAGTGGTTTACAAGACTCAATAATAAGAAATCATAATCGCCGCCAGATATGACAAAGTCTACTTCACTTTCCTTAAATGACTCTTCAGGCATAGCCGTTACATGATCACCGCATAAAACAGTTTTTAATTTAGGATTTTGCGCCTTCAAATTTGAAATGATTTTCCAGTGCTTTTTGATTACTGGCGTCTTTGTCTCCATAATCACAATATCTGGATCTGCTTTTCTGAAATTATCAAGCCAATCTTCATAACTCTGATTTGATGCAATCCCGTCTAGCCATATAGGGGAGTGTCCCGCGTCTTGTAGAAGAGTAGCTGCATAGGCGGGTACGATCGGGTAGATATAAGTCGGATCACCACACCATTCAAGTTGACGGTTCTGACTTAACAATGGAACCCCACGTGGATCTATCAACGGCGGATAAGCAATAGCAATTTTCATACAGAATCCCCAAGTTTTTTCTTTTTTAGCAAGCCGACTATAAAAGATAACCCATAAGTTATATGAGTCAAAATGATTCCGCTAAAAGTTAAGATTGCGATTTGGATACTTCCAGCTTTAATAGCTAGAACCAAACTGTTTGCTATTACGATAAAAATGTAGCCGATCATTCCGATAAGATAGATAGGTAAAAAAGCTGGAAACTGCAGACTGAGGATAATCCCGATGATTGCCCCGATGATAAAGATAGATGGAAATACATATTTTTTTAAGAGCGATGTTCGGAGAGACGTTTTGGTTAATTGGCCTCTTTGTAAACCATACCACCATATTTGCCGCAAATGAGGTTTGAATAAGGGACGTCTATGGTGGAAGATAACTACATCAGGAGCGAAAAGGATCTTGTATCCAATCTTCTTCAAATCACGGCAAAAAAGTGAGTCTTCACCTGGCCAAATGTCTTTGCTGAAACCTCCAACGTTCAAAGCGATCTCTTTCACTATAATCAGATTACATGAGGATTGCTCCTCAACCTCTTTTATTTCAGTCAAGTTGTATTCATATGAGAGGCCGCCTCCACCAACAGTAGAAGAATAGATGGATCCTGACGCCTTTTCGAGAATTCCTTCGGATTCAGGTGTAAGTTGGGGGCCGCCAACACATTTTACTCCTTTTAATAAATATTTTTCAGCGCTTTTCAGCCAGTCTTTTCGAGGATAAGCGTCATCATCTATGAATGCGATGATTTCACCGTTTGCATTCTTCACACCGATATTTCTTTTTTCTCCTGGAGAAACCGGGCCAGTTGCCACAACTCTTATTCCATCAATATGCAGTTCGTCGTCGGGTAATACGATAATTTCATAGTTGGTGTAATCAAGTTTTTTACATTGGGACAAACATTCTTCTAGATTATTGTTCCAACCTTTGGTTGGAATTATTATTGAGAATCTAATTACTGATTTTGACAAATATTCAATCCCTGGTTGTAGTTGCCGGTAATTCGTAGTCGGGTTAAGAGAGCAAAAGTCTCATAGCCTGTATGAAGGAAAGAATGGATGTCCATTCCGCCAGTCCCCTTATATCTTGAGGAAATTGGCGCTTCGACTATTGAATATCCAAGTTTATTAGCTAGAGCTAGCTGTTCAATCTCTGCCCCATATCTGCGGTAAACAAGTAATGGCAAAACTTTACCAAATGCTTCGCGTTTAAAGATTTTTAGCCCAGCTTCATGACGGATTGGCAAAATAAACATTCTAACAGCTAAATAATATACCTGAGTAAGGAGTTTCCTTAATGGTGGAAAATTTGTATCTGATTCAGGATGCATATTAGAAGCCACTACTATATCGGCCCCAGTATTTCCTTTAATGGATAATAGATTTAGGATATATCTGGGGTGAATTTCAAGATCAGCATCGAAAAATACAACAGGATCACCCCTTGACGCTTTAAAGCCAACCGCCGATGCATAACCTTTTCCTTGATTTTGCGCATATGTCACAATCTTTACATGTCCTCGGAATTCTTTTGTATCGGATACGATTTGGAGTGTACGATCTGTAGAACCATCATTAACAAATATTATTTCAAATTCAATATTCTTCAAAGATTTAATTGTTTCAGTTAAACTATTAATGATAAAAAGCTCTTCATTATACGCAGGCATTACAATACTAATCAAAGCATCAAAACATTGTTATGCATATTTATATAGGTAGATAAATTTTCCGATGACTAGAGAAAGAAAATGACGATAAAAGTCCCCCCATTTAAACCCGCATTATCTGAGCAAGATATTGAAGAAGCAGTAAATAAAATGCAAAATACTTTGAAAAGCGGTTGGCTGACAGGCGGACCGGTTGTAAAGGAATTCGAGAAAACTTTAGCCAGATACTTGAATGTTAAACATGTGATAGCAGTTAATAATGGAACAGCAGCACTAACATGCGCTCTGAAAGCACTTAACATACCCGAGAGCATTATTCTAGTACCAGATAATACTATGGCTGCAACTGTACATGCAGTCGTATGGAGTAAGGGTAACTTTTCATTAATTGACATTGATGACGAAAACACGTTTAATGTGGGAGTCAACAGTTTAGAAAAAACATATCTAAAGGCTTCTGAGAAATTTGGCGAAGACAAAATAAAGGGAGTTATCGTAGTGCATATTTCAGGGCACCCTGTCGATATGAACCCTGTGAAAGAGTTTTGTGATAAGAAAAACCTGAAATTAGTTGAAGATGCAGCTCATGCACTTGGCTCAGAATATATGGGTGCAAAATGTGCAACACTCTCTGACGCGGGTTGCATAAGCTTGTATCCAACAAAGATTATGACTACTGGCGAAGGCGGGCTTATTGTAACAAACCAAGACAAAATAGCTGAGGAATGCAGGATTATTCTTGACCAGGGACGACATTCACTTTACACAAGCGATACAGTGTTAGACGGATTCAATTTTCGAATGAGTGATATAAATGCTTGTTTAGGACTTGTTCAAATTAAGAAACTTAATGGATGGATTGAGCAACGTCGTAAAATGGCGGAGTTATATAATGAACTCTTAGCCAATTGTAATTGGATTGAGTTGCCCCAAGAAAGAAAATATGCAAAAAACAACTATTATAAGTTCACTTGTAAGATAAAAAAAGAGTCTAAGTTTTCTGCAAGTCAAATCAAGGAGAAGTTAAAAGAAAAAGGGGTTTCTTGCGGCGCAGAAGTTTTCGTTCCGCCAATACATAAAACTTCATTTTACCGCACATATTCACAGGGTGAAGAATTCCCTGTATGTGATGAATTATTACCAAGGCAGCTGTGTCTACCAATGTATTCGACGATTGCCGAGAAAGAAATAGAATATGTTTCAGAGCAGATCCATCACATCGGTGATTGATTTTGCGCATCCTAATTACAGGGGGAAACGGTTTTATTGGGCGCGATCTCGCAATCAGTCTCAAGGAAAATAATGAGGTACATTTAGTTGACCTAGCTTTTTCAGAAATTTTGTCGAATATTTTTTCAGGATACCACGTATGTGACATAACTAAACTAGAAGATTTAAAACAAGTTGTCAATAAAGTTAATCCTGATGTTATTTGTCATTTAGTAGCTAGGGTAAGTTTTGCGTGGGCTATAAAGGAGCCATTGCAGGACTTGAATATTCACGCACGTGCGACACTCAATGTTCTTGAATCGGCCCGATTGTTAGGAACAAAACCTCACATTATTTATCCATCTACCTCAGCTGTGTTCGGAAATACACAAATTGTTCCTACGCCTGAAGATTGCCCGGTGAATCCTTTATCACCCTACGGAATATCAAAGCTTGCAGGTGAACATTATTGCAGGGCATATTCAAAATTACATAAAATCCCAACCACGGTCATCAGGTTTACTAATGCATACGGCCCATTTAGCGACCATGGGGCGGTGTCGGTTATCGTCACACGAATCGTTAACAATCAGCCTATAACCTTATTTGGGGGCGATCAAAAAATACAGTTCATATACGTAACTGACGCTGCAAATGCTCTCCAAGCAGCGATAGAAAAGAAAAGGTATGGAGTGTATAATGCTGGAGGACCAGATGTTGTTACCCTAAAAGAGTTGGTGAATATTATTAGAAAAATATCGGGAAAAGAAGTTCCGGTTTTATTTGAACCTGTGAAAGAAGGAGATATTGACCATGTTGAGTTTGACCTGTCCAAAATCAAAAGAGAATTGGGCTGGCACCCATCAGTGGCGATTGAGGAAGGGGCTCGGCATTGTGTTGAAGCTATGATGAAGTAATTAATAGAGAATAGAAGTCGAATTTTATAGTTAGATCAATAGAATAACGTTTGAACAGAACAGTGAATAAATTTATATTAGATTAACTAGAGTTTGGAATTATTTTGATTTGGGTAAGAATGATTTTATTAGAACCTTTAGCAAATGTAGAGTGATAAAAGGAATCTTTTTCTTATTAATAATTTTTAGTAGATTCAGTAATCGGGACGGCCTAATGTAAAACCTAAGATATCCTCTCATTTGTAGGTATTTGATGTCAGATATTGGAAGTTGATCCAGTTCGCACACATCACTTAGCTGCAAGCTATAGTCGCTCCAATTTGTTGAAATAAAACGAAGTCCGCCTATGCCGTTCTTTGCCCAATCTTCAAGAACGGTACCCGGGAGTGGAGTCATTATGCTAAACGTAACTCCGTCAGCATTTAGTTCTGACGCAAAATTTAGGGTGTCCTGAGCAGTCTGCCTTGTTTCGTATGGATGACCAAGTATGAAAAAGGTTCGAATTTTTAAATCGGCTTCCCTGGCCCACTTTACAGCTTTCCTAGCTTGGTCTTTTGTTATTCCTTTGCCAATCTTCTTTAATATTTCATCATTTCCAGATTCGATCCCAAATGAAACCATTTCACATCCTGCGGCTTTCATCTTTTTCAAAATCTCGAGGTCAACAAGATTTACTCTTGTATCGCCCCACCATTTGACTTTATTATGGTATCCTTTTTTTACGAATATATCTAAAAATTCGAGGACTCTTTTGCGATTTAACGTAAATGTGTCATCACAGAAGGCTATACGTTTGCATGATACCTCAGAGACCAGATATTCCACTTCGGATAGGATATTGCTTACGCTTCTAAATCTAGTTGACTCGGTACGTCGCCCTTGTGACACACGCCCATAGACTGGTTGACAAAAAACGCATTTGTATGGGCAACCTCTACTTGTTACTATCGGAAATAAAGTGGAGTTGCTCACATTCAGAAGCTTGTGCCATCTGGGAAATGGTATCTTGTCAAGGTCGTTTATTATAGTTGGAGGATCGGAATTTGAGAATATTGACCCATTTTTTAGTCGAATACTTACACCTGGTATTTTCTTAATTTCTTCATAATTGCCACTCTTAACAGAGTCAACAATAATTGGTAGGACATGTTCTCCTTCTCCTGCGACTGAAATATCAAAATGCTCACAGTCATCTAAGGCCATTGTTGGAAGTGCAGTTGGATGAGGACCACCTACAACTACAACGATATTATGGTCAATAGATTTTACTTTTTTGGCTGTTATACTTGCTGATCGAAAATCCTCAGTCATCACAGTTATGCCGATAATACGCGGTCGTTTTTTCTTGACAATTTCACCTATTTCTTGAAGACTTACACTGTCATACTTTGCATCGATGACCTCGACATCGTACCCTTTATCTAGAAGAGCAGTGCCAAGGTAGCCAAGAGGCATACTTGGGGCCCATCGTTCATATGTACCTTCCGAGTTGGAATCCAACGGGGGGTTAATAATAACGATTTTTGTCATGTTGATTTCATCTTTGAGGTTGGGGGTTTTGGACAGATAATATAACTGTGATTATTGATACTAATAAATATTATAATTTTAACCAGAAAATTTATTGTTATAAAATGAGTCTAAAGAATGCCAACACCGGATTATTTTATCTTGCCAAACGTATTTTCGTACCAACTGGTTAATAGTTTTAATCCGTCATTTAAAGTATAACTGGATTTCCAATCATATGACATAAGCTTACTTGGATCTGAATAAAATATTTGCACGTTTCCTTGCCAACTATTGCCTGTGTATGTTATTACGGGGTTCAGGCTGAGAATCTCACAAATATTTTGGACAACATGATCGATACTTGTAGCTTGACCAGTTCCTATATTGATTGTGGCGCCGTGATTATTTGGATGTTCAGCTGCTAGATAGATTGCGCGGATAGCGTCTGTCACATATATGAAGTCACGTTTATCATTTGCATCTCCAAGCAGTTCCAGTCGCTTTGAATTTATCTTAAGTTTGTTTAATATATCAAACATCACATATTTTCTTTGCCTAGGTCCATAAGTGTTGAATATTCTCATGATATTTACAGGGATACCATATTGTGTCCTGTAAAACGTGCAGTATTGCTCACCGACATATTTTGAGAGCCCATATTGCGAGACAGCGTTCACAGGGTGAGATTCACTTAGGGGTTGTGGTGGAGGATTTCCATATACGGCAGCTGTTGAAATATAAACAACTTTAGAATCTTTTATTCGGGCTTGCTCTAATACATTTATAGCTCCAACAATTGTTGAGTAGGCGTCATCTGCAGGTTCGAGAGCAGAATATTGAATAACGTGGCCTACGGTATTTGGATGCTTAGCAGCAAAATGAAATATAATGTCACAATCTTGTCCAGCCATTTGCAAAGTTGAACGGTCTAGAACATCGCCTTCGATAAACTGGACATGTTTTTCGCTTGATAGATTGTCCTTTAAACCGCTTGAAAGATTATCAAGAACAACCACTCCAATATTCTTTGACAATAGGTGGTCAACCATATGGGAGCCTAAGAATCCGGCCCCCCCAGTAATAAGAGCTTTCATCGTACAGTATTTGGGTAATTATTAGTTATTAATATTATGGCATATCTTGATATATAATGACCAAGGGTTAAGTTGTCCCCAATATTTTACGTACTAATCGTGAGGTCAAGTACTGGAGGATACCAACTGAATATGCTAACAGCGTCAAGTAACAAGCAGGAATATGGAAAAGCCATGCTCTATCAGGAATACGCTTATACGCGCGCATAACATCCATTACAATAGGAAGCAAAAATATTGCTTGAAGAAAGAAGTTCTGGAGACCAACAGTGTTTCTTGGTGGATAGTATTCACGATGTTTTTTCCATAAATAGTATTTCTGAATGCGTCTAATTTTTTTCCTAATAAAAGTGGTCACATTGTTACTGTGTAGGTGAACTATGCCGATTTTGACTTTGGCCATGCAATTATATCCAGATTTGACAAGACGATATATTGTGTCAGTGTGGATGTGTAATGGAGTGTATAGTATCTGGTTCATCGCTTGTCTTCGAACCATATATCCGTTGGCACCCATCGGAGGAAGACTTTGGGAACTAAGCACAATTTTCAGATATTCACCCTTGTCTTCGATAGTCATTGGTTGTTCGGCCCATTTATTTCTGAGATAACAAAAACGATCATATCCTCCAATATACGGATCCAAGGCATCATCTGCCCCAAGTAAGCTAACATAACGAGTAAGCAAACCATCTGATCGTCTGTAATGATAGTAAAGTGGTTCTGTTGCAACAATCTGTTCATCTGCAAACGGTTGGACCATCTTGGATATCCATTCACGGGTACTAAGAATGTTGTCACTATCAATAAAGAGAATCAAATCAGTATCGGCCATTTTGATTGCAATAGGCTTACCTGCCTCTTCAGCAATAAGAGGATTTTTTACGATCTTATAGACATCAAAAAGTGTACATATCTCCAAGGTGTCATCAAATGAACCCCCATCTACAATTATAACCTTCAGCTTTTCCTTTGGATAATTTTGGGCCTGTATACTTTTAAGACATAGTTTAATAGTTCTGGAAGAATTATAAGTAGGGAGAACTATTGTGATTGTCGGTTCGAACAAACAAGTCACCAGATTATTGAGTTCGCAAATTGTCTTCTGCCGATTTTAAAAAAGTATTATCACGTATTTTTGCCATAATTAAGTTAAACACCTCTTCAACAATAACTTCCTTTGATCGATCTGTAGACAGCATTGCATCACAATTAACGTGGATGGCAAGCTTCCTCATTCTTTCTTGCATCGTTACATAATAGTCGAGGCCATGTTTAGCATGTCCGGGATCATCTCTCTTCCGAAAACGAGCTAATCTAGGAGGCGCAATAAGCAAAATCATGATGTCTGGTCTTGGAAAACCAAGATACAACTTACGTAACACCATATTATCAATATGCTTATGATCAAAGATTGTAGTTAACTCATATATCCAACGATCATATACAATCATTCCTTTTCCAATTTTATAATAAGCGTATGTAAGTAGTGAATGAAAAAGAATGAAAAGGTAGTAAAAATAGCGCCAATTATATTCACCTTCATCGATCATAGTTATTGTTTTTTCTCGGACATTATTGCTTTTCCCGGATCCAATAAAGTTTTTTGAGATACAGATAAAAGCCCTTAGTAAAATAAAATCAAGCTCGTGGTGGTATTTGGCGGTTACACCACAATTCCTTAGGCGTTCAATTACTAGCTTAGCTATTGTTGTCTTTCCACTGCCATCGACACCAGATAGGCTTACAATAATACCCATACGCTATAGCCTCAAACTACAATATGAAAAGGGTTCAGATTTCAATGATGTTTGCCCATCAAGGGAGAGGTAAATGGAGTGATTCCCGGATTCTGTTTATCTGAAGAAAAATATTTGATTTACTGCCCATTATACGAGACATGATAGGAGAAAGACCGGCTAATAGAGACCCTATGGGTTTCGGAACCCTCCTTCCCGGGCGAGTCCAAAAGAACTCCCAAACGGCCTGTCTTGCAAGATTGTCGATTTGTTTAGCACTCATAGGGGTAAGGGTGATGTCACCCCCAAAAAGATCTTTCTTAATGAAATCAGATTCAGTTATTAGTCCTCGCGCTATAGCCATTTTATAAAGTGCCGTTCCGGGAATCGGGACTACTCTTGAGAAACCGGCATTATCCAATTCTAGCGATTTAGCAAATCGTATAGTTTCCCTGATGGTTCTTTCATTTTCGTCAATCATCCCAAGCATAAAGTAGCCCATTGTTCTTAACCCAGCTTTTTTGGCGGTCGAAATCGCACCGTGTACATGATTCAAATTAATTCGTCTTTGCATTAAGTTAACGATATTCTGATTTCCAGATTCTATCCCGAAACCAACAGAGACGCACCCACTTTTTCGAACCCTAGTGTAAAGATCTTGGTCAGCATGGTTAATTCTGCTTCCAGAGTAACTCCAAATAAGATCAAGCCCCCGACTATCTATCTCGTCACATATTGAATAGACTCTTTTTTTGTTAATATCGAACATATCATCATTAAAAACAACACCGTTAATTCGGTATCTTTCCATTAATAATTGAATTTCATCTACAATATTTATGGCGCTTCTACCCCGCCAATGGGCACCTGTTGCTTTTCGATCACAGTAGATACATCCATAAACACAACCTCTACTAGAAATCATGTTAGTTGCTCGAAGCCCGTATAATCCGAACCAGTTCTCAAATGACGAGATATAATTTTTCATCCGTAGCAAGTGTCTAGCTGGAAACGGAAGGCCATCCAAATCGCCAATCATGGGGCGGGGAGGAGCATGCACCAGCTTTTTGCCTTCTTTATAGATTAAACCTAATACCCCTTTGAAGTCTTGCCCTTTTTCCAGCCTTTGAAGGATTTCAATGATAGTTACTTCACCCTCGCAAGAAACCAGAGCATCAATAGAAGAATGCATTAGAAAAATTTCAGGGCTTGATGTCGGCAGAGGACCTCCCACGATGACGGGTATTTCAGGTTGGGTATTCTTGACTAATTTTGATAAAGCAATAGCATCGTGATACTCAGTTATCATACATGTTATCCCAATCAGATCAGGATTAGATGATTTGATGATGTCACGGAGACTGTTTAACGATAATCCCTCAGCTGGTAGATCCACTAACCTGACTTTATGTCCAGCTCGCTCAATAGATGCGGCTAAATAACCAAGACCGATTGGAGCAAAATATGATTGTGTACCTGATCTAGGCTTTAATAGAAGAACGTTCATCATATATATCACCGAATTGTTGACATAACCAACAGATTGTTTAGGGAAGTTGAACTACTCATTTATGTAAGTCCAGCATTATTTCCAAATGGGTTTAGTTCCAGCACCCTTACGATGTAGGAGCGTTTTTAAAGTATATTTGAGAGGCACTTTCTGCACTCCTTTTATTAGCCGACCAAAGTCGCGGCGTTTTATCGCATCTTTTGCCTCCATAATTACATTTTGCTTAAAGAAATATTCTTGAACCTCGGATAGGATTTTGTCTTCAATTTCACTCATATTTAGTTGGGTGGATGTATAACCAAATGTTTCAGCCATTGTTTCCATTGTATTAGGGAGCTTAAGTCGACCATTATTAATGCAATATTCAAAGAGTTCTGAGCCAGGATAAGGCTTATAGATATTGCAGATTGTAAAAAGATTAGGGATAGAGTCGATAAGATTAACTGTCATCTTCAAATCGTCTATAGTTTCTGTAGGCATTCCGATCATAATTAAGGCGTTAGCACGTATTTTTACTTCTTTGCAGTTACTGAAAGCTTTGGTGATTTGGGATACAGTTTGATCTTTCTTGATGAAATCAAGCATACGAGGCGATCCGGATTCTACACCATATTCTATGATTTCACAACCACTGTTTTTTTCCATAAGAAGTCTGTCTTGAGTAGCATAGATCACCCTAGATGAGTGTTGCCAGCGAATATCAAGATGCTCAGTCTTCATAAGTTTACAGATTTCATCCAATCTTTTTTTATCTGCATCAAAATTGTCATCAAAAAAATGTATGCCGTCAATCTTATATTTTGAGTTAAGAAAGGTTAACTCTTCAATAACCTTCTTGGCGGATATTGTCCGGAATTTTATTTTATCCTTAAGAAAGATGGGCTCCCAGCAAAAAGCACACCTATATGGGCAACCCCTAGAAGTCATAGTAACAATAACTTTCTTCGCATAATAGGATTTATCCAGATATTTTGGGATATCTATTAGAGACCAGTCATTCATAGGTAGATCGTTGAGGTCACTAATTAAAGGGCGTGGGGGATTTTCGACGATTTTCCCACTTTTGTCTTTATAAATCAGGCCTTTGATGTCTCGGTAAGACTCAGGTTTTTGTAGATGTTGCATAAGCTCTAAAATTGTAATTTCACCTTCGCCTATAACAAGCATATCAACGTCGTTATTCATTAGCACTTGTTTGGGAAACAGAGTTGGGTACAGTCCGCCGCAAATTATTGGGGTGTCCTTACCCAATTCATTCTTAACTTCCTTGATTATTTTAAGAGCGTCGAGTATTAAAGGACCTGTTGCAAAAAACGATACACCTACAGCTCTTGGATTATACTTCTTCAGAGAATCACGTATATTACTTTCTTCGCGACTAGCATTTCTGTCAAGTATCTTTACACTGTAACCGTTTTCTTGGAGATATGTTGCGATTGATAGAAGTCCAAAGGGAGTGTATGCAGGTGGATTTGGACGGTTTAGAGGATTAATTAAGAGCAGGTCAATGCTATGTGAAGCCATTAAGTTAATTTGATTAATTAATGTTTATATTGGTTGTGCAAGACTTTAATGTAGATGCGTTTTATCATAGCAGAATCATTGGAATTTTATGGTCTAAAAATGATATAGCAATTAGTAAGAATAGGAAGTAAGAACATCGCCTTAAACTTGGGGCAAGATAAGATTTATTCTGCAATAAATATGAGATTAAAATCTTTAACTCTAGGCAGTGCGGTTTGAATAAAATCAACTAATCAAACCTTATAGAATATTACATCGGATTGATGGATATTGTTGTTATCCGAAGATACTCTTAATAAATTAAATGGTAGACTAATCTATAAGTTAAAATGAGCCCTTATTGAATGAAAATCTTTTCCCTAAAAACCAAGTGTAGCTTTCGACCTTTTAACCTTACCCCCACCGGCCCTTTCCAAAGAAACAAATACTAATGCCACAATAATAAAACCCCAAGTAGACCATGATATAATAAGCTCCCAGTTTCGAACATTTTGTCTTTCAAAAATTATTTCGACTTCATTTTCACCCGTTTTATTTAAGTAAAATCCGTTGGACCAGCTAAGATAGTCAGATGGAAAGTGAAGTAATTGCGTTCCATTGGAATAAGCAGCCCAATTCTCGTGGAAAGATTGACCGAGTGTGATGATTGTTTCATTTTGAGAGTGGATTTCAACAACATAATCCGTTTGGCGAGCACTATTTATGTTAAAAGTAGAATTTGGATGGTTAACTAAGGTTAAATAATTGGCGTCAGCTTGTTTAGTATTAACAATTAAAACGGAATCTAAGATTGTCGCCGACGATGTACCTATTATTAAATTATGCTCATTACTTTCCAGATATACATTTTCACTTTGTATTAAATTCAAACCTTGATATTTGGAAATAGAATAGTTAACAATATGATCATTTAATAACAAATATTCAATATTGCCTTTTAATAAAATATTGAGGCTATAAAAACCTGGTCTAGGAGCAAAAAATTCTTTTAAGATTACACCGTCGGTTACAGATAATAGCCCAAATTTGTTGCTTAAAGCGTCATCTTGCACATTTCTCCAAGTTCCATTAATTTGAGTAAGTTGGAATTCTGCTTGATTAACTATAATTAATGAATTTGCATTTTTTAAGATTTTTTCAGATTCAGTAGATCTTGAGATATCCTCGGTGAATACTATATTAGCAATATTCACTACTGTTTTTTGAATAACATCGGGCTTAAGTCCACTTTGAATTAGAGTTGTGTCATCAGTTATGCCTAGAAAATTCAAAGTTTCTATTCCAGATGATATGATAAGTTCTGGTCGAAGATTAAATGGTACAAAATCGATTTCTATAAGAGCTATATCGTCAAACCATATATTTTGACTGGGAGAGCCGAGAAGAGCTAAATGCCCAAACTCAGCATTTTTAGGTGTTGTAACAACAAGTTCGAGTAAAAACCATTCTCCACTCTGATAGTCTCCTGAACTGTACTTTCTTGAGCCAGCGGTTCGTTTTTCGGAGTCAAAGAAGAATAATTCAAGCTGAGGATTACTGAATAAATCATCATCTTCAGTTCTAACCCATGCAGAAGCATAATATGTAGTACTATTCTTAATTCGAGGATAATTAGCTATATTACCATAAGGAAATTGTGGTCCACCTAATATTCTAACAGAATTATTTCCAGAATGACTTTCTAAGGAATCAATCACATATTCAGCGCCAAGTCTTAAATCACCCTGCGACCAACCGAGAAAATTACCTTCAAAACCAGAGTTAACAATAAGATTCGGATCACCATCTAATCCAGCTTTATAGATATTACTAATAGCATTTGTTCTGTTCAAAGATACTGTATCAAACCAGACCGCAGTATCAGGCAACAATTTTAAACCGATATGGACAAATTTCACATTAGAGTTAGCACTAATTATCAAGTCAAGAAAAGACCATTTATTGGCTTGAACCGCAGATTCATTATATCCACTATATATTGGTGGACTTAGTAAAGAATAATTTGAATCAAGATACATAACTTCTAATCTTGGAAATTGATTGTCACTAATGCGCTCAGCCTTAACCCAAGCAGATAGCAAATAATCTCCAGGTTCAATTGGTACATATTGAACTAATGCACCGTACGGCGGATTTGGACCACCCACAAGTCGAACAGAGTTCTCACCAGAATGACTTTCTAAGGAATCAATCACATATTCAGCGCCAATTTTTGGATCACCCCCAAACCAACCGTCAAAATTATCTTCAAAACCAGAGTTAACAATAAGATTAGGCCAAGCGTTGGAACTAGAGTTAATTATAGGAGTCTCATCGAGACTAGAGTTAACAAATAGATCAGTATCCAAGGTTTTTGAATATACGAACGGAGTTTTATGAACTAATTCTGGTGGGGAAAATAACAATAAATTGTTATAAACGTTAATAAGAGGTTTAAATTCTAGATTTTCATAGATTTTATATGCAGAATTATTTTCAACAATCTTTAGATCTTCTTGATCATCAAAAAATTTTACATACTCAGATGGCTGACCATATAATTGATAGGCGGAGCCTGAAAAGTATAATGTTGGTGGCATTAAGTATCCAGGAAGATAATACCAATTTTTATATTCCGTTATTCCAGTGAGTACAATAATGTATTTTACACTTGCGGAGCTTAAATATGATCCAATATAGTTTGTTTTGTTCTCAGTAATCATTGACAGAACTTCTTTAGAATAAGGTTGATTATGTGACTCGCTGTATAAGGTTAGAGGATCATCCAATCTCAACAGTGAACTTGATAATCGGTGGTCAAGCGGAGCCCATAGTGTTCTGAAGAAACCCTCATTCTGTCGACGTTCATTGACCCATTCCAATGCATCGTAAAATAAGGATGGCACCTCACCTTGATAAAAATCCAATTGTCCGCTAAAGAATTGGTATGTATTTTTGAATTGGTCACCAGTGTTAGAATTAAACTGAGCATCCGAGACAAGGGTATTCATGGGTAAGATGATTACAACACCTATTAAGAAGAAAAGTCCTATACTTCTAATAGATTTTCTGAAACCATTAGACATATTTATTCTATATCGTGCTACGAAGAAATCAAGACTTATTGCTAGCATAATTAAAAATGACCAAAGAAGCATAAATGCAATCCTTGTTGTATCCCTCAGTAACAATAAGATTGGGAATCCGATAATTATATCAAGTGTCCATTCGAGCTGTGTTGTTCTCCACCATATGAGCGTTAAAAGTGAGAGAGATAAAAATGTGAGGTAATATCGCCGGTTTGTTGAATCAGCTTTTCGGATGAAAAAGTAGATGATTGCGGAGAAGGTCGTTAAACCAATGAAGATGTAAAATGCGTTCCAGGAGTAGAATGCGGTTAACCAGGAAGTCATGTATGCAATGTCTTGGCCTCGATAGAAACCAACAGAGGTTCCTGGTTGAGCAAGATAATTAAGAAGTGAGATTACGCCGTCAAGAGCGAATGGCGCAGCGATGGCAAGTAACGCCCCGAATACTAATAATAGGGTTGTTGTAGATTTAATGAAATATTTTATAGACCTTTTCTTAAAATTTTCGGTGATAAAGAATGCAGCGAAAAAGAATCCTAAAAACAAAATAACAGAGTAGTCTGCAGACCACATAACTCCAGTTACAATTATTAAAACAAGGGTAGATTTGAGATTCGGTTTACTAAAGAAATATATTAGGGATAGAAGAAAAAGAGGAAACAATGCGTGGATCCATAAATATGGGAAGTTTCCGTGAAGTATTTCTGGGATAACGAGGAAGTTAATTCCATAAACGAAGGATATGATATATCGAACAAATCTTGATTTGGTTAAACGAAGCAACAGAATCCACATTGTAAATGTGGAGAGTAAGGGTAATCCAAAGAATAGTAACTTTTCACCGAAAATAATATTGCCGCCAGAAAGAAAAATTGTTAATGATTCGATATAGAAGAGAGTTGGGAGATTAGCGAGTAACCGACCTAAATCTATTGGCTGCCAAATAGAAACGAAACGGGAAACAGATGACTCGAGCGTGGACGACATCAAATACATGTCACCAATATCTATTCGTCCCATGAAGAAGATTCGTCCGAGAGCTACGCTATGGACTAACCCCAATAAAGTGATGAACAGTAATGGCGCAACGTAACCTTTTTCTTGAATCTTGTTCATAAAAGAAGGTATATTCATAACACAGCTATACTATACATTATTCAATCGCATTTAAAAAGATTTTTTTGAATTTTTTCTTGCGACTTTTTTGCAGAGAAACACTGTAGCAACACTCAGCCAATTTGCAGGGGGAAATCGGTTTAGAAGTATTATGTTACGCATTAACGGAAGAATAATAAATTCAACTTTTTTTTGCATGCTATATAAAAATTGGGGAACAGGAAGATAAAAAAGGGGTTCCTGTTTATCAATTCTAAATCCTGCACTCAGAATTTGTTGTTTTAGCTTAGCTTTGCTTAAATAATAGGTACCATAAAAGGAGCAACCTGATACATCAACGATACGTTTTATTGACTCCTGGTTGATAAATGTCGCCAATGCACGCGCTAAAATAGGATTAAAAGTCTTTTCTGCAATTAATAAACAGGCCCCATCTTTTAAAGTGGGAACCATTCCCGATAAAGATTTGAGACCTGTGAGAATATATAATATATTGACAATTATGACAAAATCGAATATATTATTCCTAAAAGGTAAATAATGAACATCGCCTAAGACAAAATCTACTTTATGTGCAAGCTGTTTAGAATAAGCGAGTTTCTTTGCGTCTTTTAAGTGATTTATAGATATGTCGATTCCAATGCCTCTAGAGAAATCATTTCGCGCCAGTACGTTAAGAAAACGCGTTCCGCCTCCACAACCAAAATCCATGATTATGGCATTCTTTGTTTTCCCGATTTGATATAGGAATTTTTTTGTGGAATTAGTTTCAAATATGTTCATTTTATCACATCTAATAATATTTAATCCGATTAATAGTGAATATAGTTTACCCAGATTTTGCTGATCTTCTTCATCACAACATGGCAATACGCATTATAGAAGGCCCAAGAAGAAAGACTGAGCCGATCGGCGGTATATGAGAATAATTTAACAAGGTTCAAAAACCCTTGTTTTTTAAGCGCTTTTGCCACATGGGAATATGAGTAGATGTATGGAAACTCCATTGAAGTTTCTCGGACCGAAGAGATATATTTTTCGATCAAGCTAGGTTCACCGTATAGAGTATAGTGGAAGTAATTCAGGATAGAAAATGTGCCAAGCAACGCATCAAGCCAACCATGATTGGAAGCTTGTTGAATTACAAGGGGCCAGTTTGTGTCCGGCATCAGTTTATAGATGTAAATTAAATCACTAAGAGTTATTTTATAAAATTGGAAATTAGTATGTGCAACTATCGACAAGATATCTCCTTCGAAGCTGGGTAATCGTACCTCGGCGTCACCAATTTTAACATATCGATCACCTAACCACATAATTTCATCATCTACTGCTTTTATCGAACCCCATTCAACATCTTCAAATATATCTACAAGAAGGAGCCCCTTTTTTGAGTAATGAATTCCAGGTAATAACTCTTTAACAAGAGTAAGACCGGCAGATTGCAACGCATCAGTAGTCTTTTTAAAATTTTTTACAACAATATCTACGTCGTGTGTTGCATAAGGATAAGATTTGTAGGTATTCAACAAAAGATAGTTTTCGCGGCCTAAAACTTTGTCGAGAAGATTTATAGTATTATCTAGCTGAATCAGTTTCAGATCTTCGGCTTTCTGAAGACGACTAAATATTTTTTTTAGGTTATTTGATAGACTCATTGAGTCATCTTGGAGTAGCTTTGTTAGAGCATAATGGATAACCTTGTTTTCTGATGCTAACCATATGAATCGATCCCAGTTAATTTTTTTGGGAACCCCTAGATTTGGCTTGCGATATAAATCCCCAGTTAAGTTTAGAAGAAGAGCTGATTCGGGTGATGTCTCTTTCAGTTCTGAACACCATTATTTTTTAATAGACAAGTGATGTCCTGAATTTCTTTTGAGGCAATGAGATCCCAATTATACTTCGAAGCTTGAAGCAAGGACTTATTTTTGAGCTTGTTTGATAACTCAACATTTCGAAATATTTTAATTGCTTCGTTAGCTAATTGCCTTTTGTCACCTATTGGTACTGTGACGATTGATTGTTGAAATGCATAACGATAGGCAGGTAAGTCGTATGCAACTGTAGGCAATCCACATGCCATGGCCTCACATATTGTTATACCCCAACCTTCCTCATAACTTGGAAATAAAAACACCTTACTTGATTTCAATAATCTGAATTTTTCAGTTTCAGGTAATGCACCCACGCATACTATCTTATCCATAAGACTATGTTCTTTGATACTGTTTAAAAGCTTATTATAATATTCGTGTGACCCTCCTCCGCCAACAATAACTAATTTAGCATTAGGGATGGCGTCACATACAATATTCCATACAGTTACAAGGTCAATAACGCCTTTCGTTGGAGCAATTCTGCCAACAAAACAAGCATCATATTTGTCTGATGAAATGGCAGTTCTATTAACAAGGTCATGGTCGATAGCATTATATATAATACTTATTTGATTTCTAGGCCAACCTATTGCAACGAGATGGTCTGCATCTGCAGGACATATAAAGATCAAACTGCCTATTTTCTTGGCGACGGTTAGACTGATCTGCTCAGAGAACCATACCAAAATATTTGGCAAAACACTTTGATACTGCCTTAATGTCGGAGGAGGTATAAGCGCATGGGCATAGATTGCCAATTTAGAACGCGTTCGCTTTGCAATCAAAGCGGAAGGAATGACATCACAGGCAAAACCCGATACAGAACAAATAATATCAAATTGACTAGTACGGATTATAAACAGGTATTGAAAAGATTTCAAGACTCGTAGAACATAAAGTAAAGAGAGACCAATAGAAGTTTTGCATAAAAATCTCTCAAAAGGAATATCTATGACTACGGTTTCTGCCTTAATCCCGTTCATTACAAGAGACTCGGCCCCCACCCTTGTTGTTAATACTTGTATTTTGTGTCCCATAGAAATCCATCTGCGACACACTTCAATAAAATGTCGTTCGCCTCCGCTTACAAACTCGAATAACTCGGGCCAAACAGCTAGACTGACAAATAAAATATTCACTTGCAATGTCCTCAGCTTATAGGAGCTGGTTTGCCCACTAAGGCCTGCTCGATTATCATTGCGTTATGCTCAGAGTATTTTTTAAGTGCAAACGATCGACAGTTTTTTCGTAGTGATTCAAGTTCGCGTGGATTGTTGTAGAAGTGAAGAATCTGTTTGGAAATATCTTTGGGGGTGGGGTTAACAACCCGACCGACACTATCATCTATTGCGTCGGGTAAACACCCTGTAGTTGACACAATTACCGGAGTCCCGCAGGATAGAGATTCAATTACTACCCTCGCTAGACCTTCTTCATGCTCAAAACCGCCTTCGGCACCGCCAGATATGGATGGAATTATGAAG
>Ga0187827_10002911_pt1 | contig 22827 bp, 25 predicted proteins | sample ETNtaG_39_FD_167969 | JGI IMG/M metagenome (GOLD analysis project Ga0187827, IMG submission 167969) | Marine microbial and viral communities from oxygen minimum zone, Eastern Pacific Ocean - ETNP2014_SV_150_PacBio MetaG (Illumina Assembly) | ecosystem: Environmental > Aquatic > Marine > Hypoxic... | reverse complement strand
AATAAAAAGGTTATAGATTTGTGTTCTAATTATCCGATTTATAATGAGGCTTATTAATGCGCTGTCCTTTCTGTAGTCATGAAGATTCTCAAGTCAAAGACTCAAGACACACTGAAGATAATACTGCCATTAGGAGAAGACGTATTTGCGATCAATGTGGTTCTAGATTCACTACTTTTGAAAGAATTCAATTAAGAGATTTAATCGTTATAAAAAGTAATGGGCAAAAAGAGACTTTTGATAGAGATAAAATGTTCAGATCGTTATCACTTGCCTTAAGGAAAAGAAAAGTTGAGCAAGATAAGATTGAAAAGATTGTGAGCGCTATAGCACGAAGATTAGAAAATTCTGGAGAAACGGAAATTAAAACAAGTCTCATAGGCGAATATATTATGGAAGCTTTATCAAATCTAGACCAAGTAGCTTATGTTCGATTTGCCTCTGTTTATAAAAATTTTAGAGAAGTAAAAGATTTTGAGGATTTTTTAGATAATTTAGAAGAAAAATAATACTTTCTTTATTTACGTGAGTGTAATTCATAAAAAATATTTATTAAAAGCACATTCACTGGCCTATAAAAATTTTGGAAAAACTTTTCCTAATCCTTCAGTCGGATGCCTGATTGTTAAAAACAATAAAATCCTATCAAAAGCTGTTACTGCTCCGGCTGGCAGGCCTCATGCAGAAGAAATAGCTCTAAAGAGAGCAGGTAACAAATCTAATGGTGGGACAATGTATGTTACTCTTGAACCTTGTTATCATAAATCTCATAATGGATCATGCACTGAACAAATAATTAAATCGTGTATTAAAAAAATTTTTATAGCTAAAGTTGATCCTGATCCCAGAACAAATAAAAAAAGTATTAAGAAGTTAAAAAAAAATAATATTTATACATATGTGGGAATGACTGAGGAAAAAACTAACTTATTAAATAGATTTTTTTTTGAGAGTTTAAAAAATAAAAGACCGTATATTAAGATCAAGATGGCAATCTCTAATGATGAGAAAATAGCATATTCAGATTATTCAAGTAAATGGATATCTAATTCAAAAAGTAGAATATACTCACATAAACTTAGATATCAAAGTCAAGCAATTCTTACTACTGCAAAAACTGTAATTAGAGATAATCCACGTTTTACTGTTAGAAGTAATAATTTAATAATTAAACATTTACCTGTAATTATTATTGATAATTTTCTTAAAATACCTTTGAAATCAAAAATATTAAAAAATATTTCAAAAAAAAGAATTATAATATTTACTTCAAGAAATAATAAAAAATTAAAGATTCTGAAAAATTTAGGCTGTGAAGTTTATTTAATGAAAAGGAATGTTTCTAACAAACTTAATTTAAAAACGATTATGAAAAAGATTTTATCAATTAATATAAATAATATTTTAGTTGAGGCGGGTGGAATTTTTTTTACAGAATTATTATCAAAAAAACTTGTAGATGAGCTACATGTTTTTAAGGCTTCATTTAATATAGGTGAGTTAGGCAAGCCTATGATAATTGGTAAAAAGATTGATAATTTGAAACTTCAAGAAATTACTAAAAAAAATTTTGGAAAAGATGTATATCACCATTTTTCATTAAAAAATTGATTTAAAAAAATGTTTTCAGGAATTATACAAGGTCAAGCCATAATCAAAAATAAAACAAGTAATTTTAGTGAAATTTCTTTCGAAACTGATCTTAACTTAAGTGATTGCAAAACAGGTTCTTCAATTAATTGTGACGGAATGTGCTTAACAGCTACTTCAATTAAATTTGAAAATAACAAATATTTATTTACTGTTAATATAAGTGAAGAAACGCTTAAAAGGTCTACTACAAAATTTTGGAATAATAATTATAAAATCAATCTTGAAAAATCAATTAAAGTAGGAGATGAAATAGCTGGACATTTTGTTTATGGTCATGTTGACTGTGTTACTAAAATATTAAATATATATGAATTGGGATCAAGTTGGGAATTTTTTTTTCAAAAAGACAATTCTAATAAGAATATGGAAAGGTCTATTGTTCAAAAAGGTTCTATCGCAGTTAACGGAATATCTCTTACTGTAGCCATTGTATCATCTGACAGTTTTTCTATATCAATTATTCCTCATACTTATGAAAATACTAATTTGAATAGTGCAAAAGAAAATGATTTAGTAAATATTGAGTTTGATGCACTATCAAGATACGTCCTTAAAAATGAATAAAGAAAATTATTATAAATTTATCTCTCCAATTAAAGAAATAATTGAAGATGCGAGAAATGGTAAAATGTATATTCTTGTTGATGATCCTGATCGAGAAAATGAAGGAGATTTAATTTTACCTGCACAAATGGTTACACCTGAAGCAATAAACTTTATGGCAAAATTCGGTAGAGGATTGATATGTTTAGCATTAACTAAGCAAAGAATTAATGAATTAGAATTACCTTTAATGAATCCTTCCAATCAAAAAAACGATTTAACTGCTTTTACTATTTCAATAGAAGCTAAAGAAGGTGTTACCACTGGAATTTCTGCAGCAGATAGAGCTCAGACGATATCAGTTGCTATTAATCATAACAGAAATAAAGAAGATATAGTCTCACCCGGACACATATTTCCATTAATGGCTTGGGATGGAGGTGTATTAGAGAGAGCAGGACACACTGAAGCTTCTGTAGACATAGCTAAACTGGCAGAATTAAATCCTTCTGGCGTTATTTGTGAAATTATGAGTGATGACGGCTCAATGGCTAGATTGCCAGAACTGATTAATTTTGCAAATAAGCATTCTCTTAAAATTGGTACAGTATCTGATTTAATAAAATATCGATTAAGAAATTCTAAAATTATTGAACTGGATTCAGAAAGAGAGTTTGAAAGCGAAATGGGAATAGATTTTGTACTTAAGATTTTTAAAAATTCCTTATCAGGTGAAAAACATTATGCTTTGGTTAAAAATATAACAAATCATAAAGAGCCTAAATATGTCAGAATGCATAAATTAGACATCACTAAGGATATATTTGAAGAAAAAAATATATTTGGAAATGAAATTTCTAAATCCTTCAAATTAATAGAGCAAAAAGGAAGCGGGGCAATAGTTTTGATTAATAGCGATATGGCGCCAAAAATACAAAAGATTTTTAAACGTAGAGACGCAGAAGACAACAAGCTAGAATTAAGAGAATATGGGGTAGGGGCGCAAATATTGTTAGAATTAGGTCTGAAAAAAATTATATTATTATCTAATAGTAATAAAAAAATTATTGCATTAGATGGTTTTGATTTAGAGATTGTATCTCAAGAAAAAATATAAATATAAAATGAAAAAAGTACTTATTGTTGTTTCAGATTATTATGAGAAAGTGGCTCAAGGATTAATCATGGGGTCTACTGAATATTTTGATAATAATAAAAACGATTTATCTGATAGAGATATTTCAATACAATATAATATTATTAAATCTCCAGGCTCATTTGAAATACCATTCATAATTAACGAAAATAAAAATTCATACGATGGATTTATTGCATTAGGTTGCATTATAAGAGGTCAAACATATCATTTTGAAGTAATTTCAAATGAAGTTACAAGAAAAATAATGGATTTATCTATTAAAATTAACAAGCCAATTGGTTTTGGAATATTGACTTGTGAAAACTTAGAACAAGCTATGGAAAGAAGCGATCCTTCTAAAAAAAATAAAGGAGCTGAAGCAGCTAAGGCTTGTCAAAATTTGTTGTTTAAAACAATAAATTAAAATGAATAATAAACTAAATTCCAAAACTAGACTTGCTGCTATTCAATTAGTATCCCAGCAGTTAATTAACAACCAAGATATCGAAAAAATAAAAGATGATTTTGATAAATATTATAGAAATACCAAGATAGATAAATCACCTGAAAAAATTGAGTACAATATTAGTTTTCTATCAAAATTAGTAAATTATTACAAAAAAATTGATGTAATAAATATATCTAAAGAAGTAAATAATTTAATTACATTTGATAGAAAGTTTGAAAAGTGGGACACGGTTAACAAAGCTATATTGTTAATGGCCATAAGTGAATTAAACAATTCAAAAAACATAAAATACAAAATAATCCTCAATGATTATTTAGAAATATCAAAATTATTTGTAAATTTGAAAGATACTAAAATAATAAATGCTATATTAGATAAATTTATTAAATAAAAAATGTTCTAATATCTTGATTTTTTTATGCCTTTCTGTCATATGACCACGAAATTCTTGGGGGGAGGAGTCCTACAAAAATGACAAACATGCAAATATTCATACTTTTTTGTGGTTTTTCAGCTGTTTTATACGGCATCATCACTTCTAGACAGATTCTATCACAAAGTTCTGGCAACGATAAAATGCAAGAAATAGCTAGAGCAATTCAGGAAGGTGCCAAGGCTTATTTAAATCGACAATATTTAACTATAAGTATTGTAGGAATCATAATATTTGTTTTGATTTGGCTAATTTTTGATTTGTATTCCGCAATTGGTTTCTTTATCGGAGCTTTTTTTTCTGGTGCAGCCGGCTATGTTGGTATGAATATATCTGTTAGATCAAACGTACGAACTACTCAAGCAGCCAGTTCGTCTTTGGCCGAAGGTTTATCAATTTCTTTTAAAGCTGGAGCGGTAACAGGGATGTTGGTTGCCGGATTTGCACTACTATCAGTTTCATTTTATTATTTTATGCTATCTAATTCAGGAAACTTTGAGGGAAGAGCAATTGTCGCCCCTTTAGTTTCTCTTGGTTTTGGCGCTTCTTTGATTTCAATTTTTGCAAGACTTGGAGGAGGTATTTTTACTAAAGGTGCGGATGTTGGAGCAGATTTAGTTGGAAAAATTGAAGCAGGCATTCCCGAAGACGATCCAAGAAATCCTGCGGTCATAGCTGACAATGTAGGAGATAATGTTGGAGATTGCGCAGGTATGGCGGCAGATTTATTTGAGACATTTGTCGTAACAGTTGTTGCAACTATGGTTTTAGCTTCTATTTTTTTTGCTCAAGATCTAACTAGCAAAATGATGATGTATCCTTTAGCTATAGCTGGAGTTTGTATTATAGCCAGCATAATTGGAACATACTTTGTTAGATTGGGCAATAGTGAAAATATTATGATGGCTTTGTATAAAGGTTTTTTAGTATCCGCAATTTTATCTGCATTTTTACTTTATTTCATTACTGATCATGTAGTTGGTATGAATTCAACTTTTATGGTTGGATCTTCTTCATTTACTGGTTTGTCTTTATTTTATTGCGGTCTAGCTGGTTTAGTTATTACAGGATTAATTATTTGGGTGACTGAATATTATACAGGAACAAACTTCAGACCTGTACAAAGCATATCTAAGGCTTCAACTACAGGTCATGGCACTAACGTCATTCAAGGACTAGCTATTAGTTTAGAAGCAACAGCATTACCTGCAATTATTATAGTCTTTGGAATTATAGTAACTTATTCTTTAGCAGGTTTATTTGGAATTTCTATAGCCGTAACTACTATGTTAGCACTAGCAGGAATGGTAGTGGCTCTTGATGCTTACGGACCAGTAACTGATAATGCTGGTGGAATTGCTGAAATGTCTAATCTTGATGACAGTGTTAGAAAGACTACTGATGCGTTAGACTCAGTAGGTAATACAACTAAAGCAGTGACCAAAGGATACGCCATTGGTTCTGCAGGACTAGGAGCCCTAGTTTTATTCGCAGCTTATACTGAAGATTTAAATCATTTCACTACTGATTCAAATAGTCCTTTATATGATATTGATGTTTCATTTGATTTATCCAATCCTTATGTAGTTGTTGGACTTTTATTAGGAGGCTTGTTGCCATTCTTGTTTAGCGCTATGAGTATGACTGCTGTGGGAAGAGCCGCTGGTTCAGTTGTTATAGAGGTTAGAAGACAGTTCAAAGAGATTCCAGGAATTATGGATGGGTCAGGGAAACCAGAATATGGTACATGCGTTGATATTTTAACTAAAGCAGCAATAAAAGAAATGATTATTCCTTCAATGTTGCCAGTTTTATCTCCAATAATAGTTTATTTTGTAATTTTTTTAATAGCAGGACAATCTGCCGCTCTTTCCTGTCTTGGAGCATTGTTATTAGGTGTAATAATTACAGGACTATTTGTTGCTATCAGTATGACTGCTGGTGGAGGCGCATGGGATAATGCAAAAAAATATATCGAAGATGGAAATTTTGGTGGAAAAGGAAGCGAAGCTCATAAAGCAGCGATCACTGGCGATACTGTAGGTGATCCCTATAAAGATACTGCTGGTCCAGCAGTTAATCCGATGATAAAAATAACTAATATAGTAGCTTTACTTCTACTTTCATCAATATCTATGTAATAAATTTATTGTGTAGTGCTAGGAACAGTTTTTCCAACTCCTCCAAATATTTTTTGAATTAATCCTCTTTTTATTAATTCGTTAGGAGTTGATTCTTTAATATTTTTTACATCCTGTTCATCATTTAAATCATAATGTAAAACTGATTTAATCGTTTCATTTTCATTGAAAATAAAAACAACCATTATTCTATTGCTTATTTTTTGTTTAAAAAAACTTTTCACATATTTTTTTTCTGAAAAGTAATAATATTTTTTTTCAATCGGGTCTATAAAATTAGGATTGCCTAATTTATCAACTACTTCTTCTTTATTACTAAATTTGGTAAAATTGATATTTTCTTCATCAAAAATTTTTCCTGAATATAATATTTTCTCATTACAACTTACAAATAAAATGAAAATCATTAATATAAAAAATGATCTAAATAAAATAAACATAAATCATCTTAATACATTATTTTTTAAATAATGAAAACAGGGATAAAAAAATTGGAAATAAAATCCATTTATCAATCACAGAATATATTCAAAATATATTAAATTTAGAAAAGAATTCAGAAAAATTGATTTTAATTAAACATTATAATTAAATAATATTTTATTATTTATTATTATTTTTTAATAAAAAAAAATTATAAAAAATACTTGTAAATAATATTTATATGACTAATTAGACTTAACTTTTGCAATTAAGACTTGCAATGTTGTTAATTATCAATATGAGTTCACATAATTATGGCTGTTCCTAAAAGAAAAACATCTAAATCTAAAAGAAATATGAGAAGATCGCACGATTCTTTACGCTCAATTAACATTATTGAGGATAAAGAATCTGGGGAGCCGAGACTTTCCCACAGGTTAGATATATCTACTGGCATATATAACGGTAAGCAAATAATTACTAAAAAAACACCTAAAGATAATTAATTTTTTATTTGATGAAGGAAAATCAGATAACCATTGTTGTTGACGCAATGGGAGGCGATAACTCTCCTGAAAAAACAATTAAAGGATGTCAGATATTTTTAAATTATAATTCAAATGTTAAATTAATAATTTTTGGTAACAAAAATTTAATAAACAATGATTTTTTAGATAAATATTCTGAAATTATAAGTTTTGTTCATTGTGAAGAAGTTATTTCAGATGATGACAAACCTTCTTCTATATTAAGATCTAAGAAGGAAAGCAGTTTGCGCAAAGCTATTGAGTTTATAAAATCAAAAAAACGTATTGGCTTTGTTTCAGCAGGCAATACAGGAGCGGTAACAGTATTATCAACGATAATATTGGGAACATTAAACAATATCAAAAGACCGGCATTCTGTTCAATGATTCCTACTTCAAAAGGTTTTTGCATTATGTTAGATTTAGGAGCTAATAAAGAAAGTAATGAAAACCAATTATTACAATTTTCAATTATGGGACATGCTTTTGCAAAAATAAAAAATATTTCTAGTCCAAAAATTGCAATTTTAAATATAGGAACCGAAGAAGGTAAGGGAAAAGGATATCTACAAGAGGCCTTCAATTTGATAGCTAAAAGTTTCCTAAAAAATGATTTTATTGGATATATTGAACCTGATCAGATAACTTCTGGAAAAGCTGATGTCATAGTAACAGATGGATTTACAGGAAATATAGCATTAAAAACAGCTGAAGGCTTGTCAAAGTTTATAACTGGCAATTTCAAAAAAATTTTTACAAAGAATATAATTAATAACATAGCATATTTAATTTTAAAGAGAGATCTTATAAAATTTTCAGAAACCGTTAATCCAACCAAATATAATGGAGCTATGGTTCTTGGATTAAATGGAATTGTTGTAAAAAGTCATGGCAGTGCAACCCCAGAAGCTTTTGCCCAAGCTTTAAAAAACTGTTTAGAATTTATAAAAAAAGATATAAATAAGCTTATTATTGAAGAATTAAAAATGGTTAACTTTGTCAATGAATAATATTACAAGAGATGATATTGCAGAATTTATAAATAATGAATTTGGACTTACGAAAAAAGATTGCAACAATTTGGTTAATGATATTATTGAAGAAATAATAGAAGGATTGAACGAAAATAATATTGTTAAAATACATAATTTTGGTACTTTTAAACTTAGAAGAAAAAATGCCCGTATAGGAAGAAATCCCAAAACAAAAGAGGAAGTTATAATAGCGCCAAGAAATGTGATTTCATTTTTATCCAGTAAACACATATTAAAAAAATTAAATGATTTTAATGATTAATGAAAGATAAAAAATATAAATCTATAGCTGAGGTATCAGAATTGTTAAAAATAAATAAACATGTAATACGATATTGGGATACTAAATTTGACGGTATTTCAACGAGACTTTCTGATAGCAAAAGAAGATTCTTTAACATTAAAAATATTGAGAAATTACAAGAGTTAAAAAATATTTTATATCAAAATGGGAGACATAATTATTCATTTGACTTAGCAAAAAAAATTGTAAGCGACAAAACTAAAAAAAATAAAGTTTCTATAGTTAGTAATACAGGGGAAACAAAATTTAGTATTGTTAAATTGCAAGAAATTTCATATTCTTTAAAAGAATTACTTGAATAATAAAATTTTCTACCGATCAATAATTGATTTCCAATTGATTCTTTTTCAATATTTTATTGACTTAATTTTATCAAATCTGTATGTGCACCGCATGAAAACATTTTCTTTAAAAAGTCAACAAATTACCAAAAATTGGCTTCTTATTGATGCAGATAAGGCTGTACTTGGTAGATTAGCCGTTATTTCAGCTAATATTCTAAGGGGTAAAAACAAACCCGAATATACGCCCAATCAAGACTGTGGAGATAATCTCATCATTATTAATTCAGACAAGGTCGCTCTTACTGGAAAAAAACAAAATGATAAATTATACTTCAATCATACTGGCTATCCTGGTGGTTTAAAAAAAACTAATTTTACAAAAATGAAAGAAAAAAATAAATCAAGCGATATTGTTAAACTTGCCATTAAAAGAATGATTCCCAAAGGCCCTCTTGGAAGACAACAACTTTCAAATTGTAAGATATATAGCGGTCCAGATCATTCCCATCAAGCACAAAATCCAACCCAACTAGATATTTCTAAACTAAATAAAAAAAATATTTTTATTAAATGATTGAAGAATCAACAGATATAAAGCCATCTATCTTAGATAATAAAGAGAGATCGTATGCAACTGGTAAAAGAAAAAATTCAATTGCACGTGTTTGGTTAAAAAAAGGCGAAGGTAATATTACTATTAATGGAAAATTACTTAAAGATTATTTTTCAAGGCCAGTTTTACAAATGATAGTTAATCAACCTTTGGAAATTATTCAATCAGTTGGAAATTATGACATTATGGCCACTGTAAAGGGAGGCGGATTATCTGGACAAGCCGGCGCCTTAAGACATGGGATAAGCAAGGCTTTAACTTTTTATGATATTGGATTAAGAAAGGCACTTAAAAAGGTCGGATTTCTTACAAGGGATTCAAGGATAGTTGAAAGAAAAAAATCTGGTTTAGCTAAAGCTAGACGAAGTTATCAATTCTCTAAAAGATAATTTTCAAATGAAAAAAACAATTACAGTAGCCGTATTAGGCTCTACAGGCTATGTTGGTTTAGAGTTAATTTACATTTTATCAAGACACTCAGGCGTAAAAATTATTTTTCTAGGAAGTGAAAATTTCCCTAATAAAGACATAAGGGAGTTTGATAAAAGAATAACTAATGACACTTTACCAAAATTGGATCTGTATAAAAATATAGATCTTGCAAATCTAGACGTAGTTTTTTTAGCATTACCTTATGGTGTTTCACAGAATTTTGTAAAGGATAATATTAATAAAACTAAAATAATAGATTTATCTGCAGATTTTAGACTTCAAGATAGCGAAGTTTATAGAAATTATTATAATTCAGAACATTCCTGTCCTGAATTATTAAAAAATTTTATTTATGGATTGCCAGAGATTAACTATGAATTAATTCAAAATAGTAATAATATTGCAGTACCAGGTTGTTATCCTACTTCAGTTTTACTACCTTTAATTCCATTATTAAAAGCTAATTTACTTATGAGTGATAATATAATTATTGATTCAAAATCAGGATACAGCGGTGCTGGAAAAAAATTTGATAAAAAAAATATTTCTAATAAAGGCTTATTGAATTTTTATAATTATAATACTAACCAACATCGACATATTTGTGAAATTCATCAGGAGTTATCCAAAATTAGTAAAAGTATCAAGTTTTCTTTTAATCCACACATTTTGCCAATATTTAGAGGAATGATGTCCACCATATATTGTGATTTGAATATAAATATATCAAATCACAATATTAATGAATGTATAAAGAAGTTTTATTCTAATACCAATTTTGTGAAATTAATTGATATAGAAGATAGAAATGACTTTTTTGAAGTTCAAAATACTAATAATTGTATTATAAAATTTTTTAATCATTATGATTCATCTAAAATAATAATTGTGAGTTCGATAGATAACTTGTTAAAAGGTGCTAGTGGCCAAGCTGTTCAATGTATGAATATTATGTTTGGTTATGATGAAAAGTTGGGTTTAGATAATATAAAAAGTGATTAAGTTTTTTATGATTTTGTTATTTCTATTAAGTTCTTGTGCATATCCTGATATTGATACAGTACCTGATTTTAAGGATGTAATCATAACAAAGGAAGATTCTATAGAATTGTGTACAAAAAGAAACCCTTATATAAAATCAAAATATTATATTAGTCCATCAAATGTATTAATTATTAATCCAAAAAAAATATTAATCACTGCTGTTCCAGCGCTAACATATAGATATATTAATAGTAATTATAATTATGAACGTTTAAAATGTTTTGAGGTACTGGATATTAATATAAATAGATACGGGTTATGATCAATTCACAAAAAATTCATATTTGCATAGCTGGTTTAGGAACTATTGGATCTAGTCTAATCGATATATTGGATAAAGATCATCAATTGATATTAAAAAAAACGAATATTGATTTCAATATTCTTGGAATTTCTGCAAAAAATAAATCTAAAAAAAGAATTTTTGATATTAATAAATACCAATGGCTTGATGATCCATTTGAATTAGTGAATAATAATAAATGTGATATTTTTATTGAATTAATTGGAGAAGAAAAAGGCCTAAGTTTTGATTTGGTAAAAAAAGCTTTAGAAAACAATATTCATGTTATTACTGCAAATAAAGCAATGTTATCGAAGAATGGCAATGAACTTTTTAAAATAGCTGAAAAAAATAATGTTTTACTCCTATTTGAAGCTGCAATTGCAGGAGGTATTCCAATAGTTAAAGTTATAAAACAATCTATTTTTTTAAATAAGATTAAGAAGATTTCAGGAATATTAAACGGAACTACAAATTTTATATTATCTGAAATGAAGAATAAAAAATTAAATTTTGAAGAAGTATTAAAAAAAGCTCAACAAAATGGATATGCAGAAATTAATCCCATTAATGATATAGATGGTATAGATTCAGCACATAAATTATCTTTGCTTTCAACCCTATGTTTTGGATCAAAAATTAATTTTGATAATGTTACATATGAAGGAATATCTAAAATTGATATTGAAGATATTAAAAATGCTGAAAAATTAGGTTGTAAAATTAAGTTAATTTCTGAATCCGAAATTGTTGATAATAAAATAATGAGTGTAGTAGAGCCTAAATTAATTATTAAAGAAACTCAGTTAGCAAATATAGATGGAGTTTTAAATGCAGTAAAAATTGAATCTGAACATTTGCAACCTCTTATATTAAAAGGTGAAGGTGCAGGCGGGCAAGCTACTTCAAGCTCAATTATCTCGGATTTATATGAAATTTCTCTAAATATAAAATCTCCATCTCTAGGATATGAAACAAACCAATTAATTGATTATGAAAAATTAGATATATCAAATAAATTAGAGTCTTATTATTTAAGAATCTTAGTTAAAGATATCTCAGGTGTTTTGGCTAAAATAACATCTAATTTGAATGAAGAGGGAATTTCAATTGAAACAATATTACAAATTCCTGATAAAAATATTTCTCAAGAACAGATACCAATAATTATAGTTACTCATGAAACCACAAAGAATCTTCTTAAGAAAGCTCTTACAAAAATAGAAAAACTAGATTTTGTACTAGATGACATTGCCGTTATAACAATAGATAAAAGTATTAATTAATTTGTATTCTCATAAATCTCTTTTAAACAATAAATGGAAAATAAAAAATTGTGATGAACGTAAATCATTAATGATTTCTCAAAGACATAATTTGTCACTAATTTTGGGAAAATTATTAACTTTGAGAAATGTTAAGGATGAAGAAGTACAAAACTTTTTAAGTCCTATTTTTGTGAACAACATACCTAATCCATTTGATTTAAAAGATATGCATAAATCAATTAATCGAACAATAAAAAACATAATCAACAAAAAGAAAATTGGAATAATTGCTGACTATGATGTTGACGGATCTACTTCTGCAGCATTATTACATAATTTCTTATCATTTTTTAACTGCTCGATTAGTTTAAAGATCCCTGATCGTTTAAATGAAGGTTATGGACCAAATATAAGAATAATGGATGAGTTTATCAAAGAAAAAATCAATCTTGTTTTTTCACTTGATTGTGGAACTACATCATTTGAAATATTAGATCATCCAAACTATAAAGAAATTGATGTTATAATAATCGATCATCATATCAGCGAAAATAAACTACCTAATATTTATTCCATAATTAATCCAAATCGCTTTGATGAAAAATCCAAATTTAAAGATCTAGCAGCAGTTGGAGTGACTTTTCTTTTTATTATGGGTTTAAGAAAAATTTTAAGAGAAAATAATTATTTTAATGATAAAAAAAGTGAACCTAACTTACTAGGAAATCTTGATTTAGTAGCCTTAGGTACTGTCTGTGATGTCGTTAATTTAAGTAATTATAATCGAAACTTTATAATTAAAGGATTGGAGATTATTAAAAAAAGAACTCATAAAGGTATTTCTCAAATTATAGATAACTCAAATATAAATCAATCTCCCACTGCAACTGATTTAAGTTTTATTGTTGGTCCTCAATTAAATGCAGCAAGTAGAGTTGATGATTCTTCTTTGTCTCATAAACTCTTAATTAGCAACAATTTAATTGAAATTGAAAATATTACAAAAAAAATTTTTTTGTTGAATGAAAAAAGAAAATTAATAGAAAATCATATTTATGATCAAGCGATAGAACAAGCAAAAAAACAGATTAATAAAAAATTTTTATTAGTTTATGGTTTAGGTTGGCATAAAGGCATTTTAGGAATTATAGCAAGCAGATTGGTAGAAAAATTTAATAAACCCGCTATTGTAATTTCATATGATAAAAATATTGGAATTGGTTCAGCACGTTCAATAAAACAGATAGATTTGGGAAATATAGTTCTTTTAGCTAAACAAGAAGGTATTCTTTTAAACGGCGGAGGACACAAGATGGCGGCGGGGTTAAAAATTCAGAAAAGTTTATTAGATAAATTTCATCAATATTTATTAGAAAGCTTTGAGCAATTTTCTGAATCTTTGTTTCAAAAAATTAATTTATACGATGTAAAGTTATCTGTTGATGAGATTAATCTTGATTTATTAGAGAATCTAGAAAATTTAGAACCTTTTGGAAATGGAAATGAGGAACCAAAATTTATTGTTCAAGGATTAAATATCAATCATTGTAAAGTTTTGAAGGAAAAACATATATTAATTTTCTTTAAATCTGATTCTGGAATAGATATCAAGGGTATAAGTTTTAATAGTTTCGGGACAAATCTTGGCGAAAACTTAATCAATAATAAATCTTCCAAATTTGATTTTGGATGCTCTATAAAAAAAGATTATTATAATGATGTTTTGGAGCCACAATTAATAATTGAAGATGCAATGCTTGTTAACTAAATAATTTGAATTATTATATTTAATAAACTATATAATCCGCACATAGACCCCTTCGTCTATCGGTCAGGACACCAGGTTTTCATCCTGGAAAGAGGAGTTCGATTCTCCTAGGGGTCGCCACGCTTATCATTTATTTGAAATTCCAGATTATTAAATTTACTTAGAAAATAAAAAAAATAATTAAGTTTTTAATATTATAGAACCAGTAGTTATTCTTGCCTGTAATTCTAAGTGAGCTTTGGAAGCATCTTTTAAGTCAAAAATTTTAGTAATATTCCCTTTAATCTCATCATTGATAATTTTATTGAAAAGAGCATTAGAAGAATTTTCTAACTCTTCTCTGTTTGAGTTATAGTGCATTAAAGTTGGTCTTGTATAATACAAGCTTTTAGGGTTAAAAGTTTTATGAAGATCAACTTGAGGGACCATTCCAGAAGACTGGCCAAAAGAAACCATTAATCCTCTTAACGATAAACATTCAAGAGAAATATTAAAAGTATCTTTGCCCACGCCATCAAAAACTACTGGAACACCTTTGTTGTTTGTTATTTCTTTTACTTTTTCAACAACATTTTCTGATTTATAATTAATTATAAATGAGCAACCATTAGATTTGGCTAATTCAGCCTTTTCATCTGTGCTGACTGTTCCAATCATTTTACAACCGATTGATTTTGCCCACTGACAGGCAATCAGACCGACACCACCAGCCGCAGCATGGAATAAAATATATTCATTTTTTTTGATTTGGTACAATCTTTCAAAAAGATATTCTACTGTCATTCCTTGAAGCAAAATAGATGCTGCAGTATTATTTGAAATAGAATCTGGAATCTTAATTAAGTTAGAGGCAGGAAAATCTCTAACTTCACAGTAGGCGCCCATAGGAACGCTTGCATAACAAACTCTGTCACCAACCTTAAATCCACTTACATTTTCTCCTAGTCCAACAACCTCTCCAGAAGCTTCAAGACCAGGACAAACTGGTAATTTTGTTGGCAGAGGGTAAATTCCACTTCTATGGTATGTATCAATGTAATTTAATCCAATAGCAGTTTGTTTAATACGCACATCACTATCTAAAATTTTTGATGTTAATTCATAATTTACATATTCTAATACTTCAGGACCGCCTAGTTTTGTAATTACTATTTTTTTTGGCACGAACAATTAATTATATTTTTTTAACTAACTATGCAAACATAATTCAGCTATTTGAATTATAAAAAATTAATTAACAATCTGAGATTTTTTGCGAAATTCTTCTAGACATTCAGGATTGGCTATAGAATTCAAATTATTTATTTTTTCTTTGTTAACAATTTTTTTAATTGTTAGCTCAACAATTTTACCACTTTTAGTTTTAGGAATATCTAAAACATCAATTATTTTTGCAGGTATGTGTTTCGGAGATAAATCAGATTTAATTTTATCTTTAATGATTTTGATGAAATTCTCATCTAATTGAATGTTATCCTTCAATTTTACAAACAATAATATTATTGTATCATTATTGTAATTTTGCTCAACTGCTACACATTCCATAATGTTATTTATATTTTCAACAACTCTGTATAGTTCTGCCGTACCAATTCTTATACCCCCAGAGTTTAAAGTCGCATCTGATCTTCCATAAATAATGTATCCATTATTTTCAGTAGATTCTGCATAATCACTATGATGCCATACATTGTTATATTTATTAAAATATGCTTTTTGCAATTTTATATTATTGTTATCATTCCAAAAAAACAAAGGCTTTGAAGGAAAAGATGATTTACAAACTAATTCGCCTTTTTTATTATATATTTCCCTGCCTTTTTCATCAAAAATTGCAACATCCATACCAAGGGCCTTACATTGAATTTCACCCGCATAAACTGGTAAATTAGGATTCCCTAAAACAAAACATGAAACAATATCAGTTCCACCACTTATTGAGGTTAATTGTACATTTTTTTTAATTTTTTCATAAACATAATAAAAAGATTCATGAATCAAAGGAGAGCCTGTTGAAGCTATCGTTTCGAGATTTTCTAAATCATATTTTTTATAAATATCTACTCTGTTTTGTCGTAATGTGTCTAAATATTTTGCACCTGCTCCAAAGAAAGTGATCTTTTCATTTTGAGCTATTTCAAAAAGATGATCTATTTTTGGATAAAAAGGCGAACCATCATATAAATAAATTGTTGCTTTTGAAGCTAAACAAGAAACAAGCCAATTCCACATCATCCAACCACAGGTAGTGAAATAAAAAACTTTATCCTTGGGCTTAATATTACAATGAAGTTGATGCTCTTTTTTATGTTGTATTAAAGATCCTCCAGCACTATGTACTATGCATTTTGGAACACCTGTTGTTCCGCTTGAATACAATATGTTCAGAGGAGTATTAAAATTGAAATTTTCATATTGATCAAAAATATGACTTTTGTTGATGATATCAATCCAATTTTTATACTCAAAATTTACATTATAATTTTGAATTTTATTATCATAAGGTATAATGACCATTTGCTTTATACTAGGTATTTGATCTTTAATTATTTTTATATTTTCTAACGTATTGATTTTTTTATTGTTATAAAAATAATGATCAGAAATTAATAAAATCTTTGGTTTAATTTGCTTGAATCTATCTATTATTGCTTGCGGACCAAAATCTGCTGAGCATGAGGACCAAATAGCTCCAATTTTAGCTGCACCTAAAAAAGAAATTACAGCTTCTGGTATGTTTGGCAATACGGCACCCACTCTTTCACCTTTTTGTATCTTTTGATTATAAAAATAGTGTGCAATTTTACTAACTTGTTCATCAAGTTGTTTCCATGAAATACGCCTGCTAAATCCTTTTTCAGAATAAAAAACTAAAGCATCAGAATCATCTTTTATTTGAATTAGATTTTGTGAAAAGTTTAATTTAGAATTCTTAAAAAAAATTGAATTGATAAAGTCATTCTCATTTTCAACCACCGGATCTTTATATTCACCGATTATTGATGTAAAATTCCATACCTCGGACCAAAATTTTTTTTTATTATTTATGCTCCATTTATGAAGTAATTCGTAATCATTTCCTTTAAAAAAATTTTTCTTATTAAGAGAATTAATGAATTCTGTTAAAAAATTATTTTTATCAATTGGTGACCATAAAATATTGTCGGCCATTGATTGATTAGTTTTTTATTATATCCTTAAGTGTTCTAACTCTAACAATGACATCAACATTATGCAAATTTAAACAAGCTGGAAAGGAGGGCAAATCTAAATTAATATTTTCAGTTGGAATATCAACAACCTTCCCCTCATCTTCAATGTATAGATGATAATGAGATTTATAGTCGTTGCAGTATAAAGATTTGTTTTGATCAACAACCACTTCCCTTATTATGCCTAATTTTGTAAATTGCTTCAATGTATTGTAAACTGTAGCAAGTGAAATTCTTCTATCTTCTTTTCGCACCTCTATATATAAGTCTTCAGCTGAGACATGTCTTTTACCTTTTTCAAAAAGAAGTTTAGCAAGAACCATTCTTTGTTTTGTTGGTCTCACACCGTTATTATTAAGTTTTTTTATTACTTTGTTATAATCGCTTAATGGATTATACGTTTTAATATTCTTAAGCATATATGATCGGACTTTATAGCTTTATTTCATGATTAAGTACATAATTTCTGCATTTTTCATCTACTTGCTAATAGGTTTAATGATTTTTCTTTTTTCAAAGAAAAATTCTTTATAATGTTTCTGGCAAGCCAAATAAACCTGAAGATTATGAATTAAACAACATCAAAGAACTTAAGATAAAAACCTCTGATGAAGTGGATTTATTGGCATGGTATTCAGAGCCGAAAACTAGTCAACCAATGTTGATTTATTTTCACGGCAATTCTTTTGATATCGGAGAGAGGGCATATAGAATTCAAAGATATATTAATAATGGTTGGGGGGTGTTGTTGCTAGCTTGGAGAGGCTATAGCGGAAATTTAGGGAAACCAACAGAGAAAAATTTATATATTGATGGTGAAACAGCCATTAAGTGGGTCATTGATAATTTAAATTTTGATTATGAAAATCTAATAATATATGGGGAGTCGCTAGGTTGCGCAGTAGCTGTTGAGTTGAGGACTCGCCATAAGTTTAAATCTATTGTATTAGAGGATCCCTTCACTTCAATTCCTGACATAGCTCGTAAAAGATATAAAATTTATCCTGTCAGAAATTTAATTTTAGATAAATTTGATAATTATTCTAAAATTGATAAAATTTTATCGCCAGTATTAATAATTAGCGGAAAAAAGGATGAAGTTATTTCTCATAGTCACAGTAAAAAATTATTTTTTAAAGCAAACAATCCAAAAAAAAATCTTTTTATTGACGAAGGTCTGCACAACAATTTATATTATTTCAATATATATAAGGAAGTGATTATTTTTAATTCTTAAGATATGCATATTGATTTAACAACAAGTTACATTGGAATAATTTCATTATTTATTTTTGCAGTTGCTTACGCTGCTGTAATGGCAGAGGAATTTTCTCATCTACGAAAATCCAAGCCAGTTATCATATCAGCTTCTCTAATTTGGGGATTAATCGCTTTTCATTACACTTCTTTTGGAGATCAATATAGCAAAGAAGTAGAGCATGCTTTTAAGCATAATTTATTAGAATTTGCAGAACTTTTTTTATTCTTATTAGCGGCAATGACATACATTAATGCTTTGCAAGAAAGGAGGGTGTTTGAAGTTGTTCGTTATAAATTGATATCCAAGGGTTATAATTTTCGAAAATTATTTTTGTTAACGGGCATTATAACTTTTTTTCTATCACCGATAGCTGACAATCTAACCACAGCTTTGGTGATGTGTTCAGTCTTACTTGCGTGCGGTAAGGGAAATCCTAAATTTTTATCTCTTGGCTGCATAAATATAGTAGTTGCTGCAAATGCCGGGGGAGCTTTTAGCCCTTTTGGAGATATTACCACTTTAATGGTTTGGCAGGCAGGAATTGTTGAATTTTTTACTTTTTTTAATCTTTTTGTTCCATCAGTAATTAATTATGCAATTCCAGCAACAATCATGTATTTTTTTATTAGCAATGAGAAACCAAATGTTTCAACAGATGTAGTTGTAATGAAAAGAGGGGGCAAGGTCATTATTTTTTTAGGATTGTTTACAATTTTTTTGGCAGTGAATTTTCATAATGTCTTACATCTTCCTCCTATGCTGGGAATGATGTTTGGTTTAGGGATTCTTGGTTTCTATTCTTTTTACTTAAAACTTACATTTGATAAAGATTTAGATGATGAAAAATTTGATTTTTTAAGAAAAGTTTCAAAAGCTGAATGGGATACTTTGTTATTCTTCTTTGGCGTAATACTTAGTGTAGGTGGTCTAGGTTTCTTGGGGTATCTGACATTGGTTTCTGAATCTTTATATGGCGGATTAGGACCAACTTATGCAAACTTTATTGTAGGAATTCTCTCAGCTATTGTTGATAATATTCCGGTTATGTTTGCAGTGATAACAATGAATCCTTCAATGGTAACAGATCAATGGTTGCTTGTTACCTTAACTACTGGCGTTGGGGGAAGCTTACTTTCTATTGGTTCCGCCGCAGGTGTTGCCTTAATGGGTCAAGCTAGGGGGCACTATACTTTTTTTGGACATTTAAAATGGACTCCGGTAATATTTATTGGATATGTCGCGAGCATTATAGTTCATATGTTCTTATCCGGACTGGCCGTATAAAATATATTGTCAAATATTAGGTAAATTAACAAGCTGATAATTAATATAATTCCAGCAACAAAAGTTGCTTCTTCAAATCTATAAGTTGAAATTAATTTATATAATAAACTAGGCATTGTTTGAAAATTTTCAGTCTTAAAAAATGAAATTATTGTAAAATCACCAAAGCTTAAGGCTGAAGCGAAAGAAAAAACGAATAGAATATTTTTTTTTATTAAGGGGAATATGATTTTAAAGAAATCAATATCGTTAATTCGAAAAGTTTCTTTTATATCGTTGAAGTTAATAAATATATTTTTTAATTTTGTGAAAAAAACGATTATTGAAAATGGCAATATAAAAATACAATTTATCAGTATTACAGTGACATAATTTACAAAATCCAAATATCTTAAATCCCCTAAAATTATAAAATACCCTAAACTTATTATTATAGGGGATGTAACTAAGATTGTTGAAGTTAAAAAAAATAAAATTTGTTGATGAATTAATTTCGATCTAATAGACACTAAGGTAAGAGATATAATTAATACAGAAATGGTTACCAATAATCCAGATGATAGGGATAATGCCATTGAATTAATGAAGGCATGAAAGAATAATTTATTAATAAAAAATTGCGTATTAATAATGTTTTGTAAAAAATTTGTTGAAATGAAAAAAATTGGAGAAAAGAAAAATAAAGAGAATATTGCGATTATTAAAAAGTCTATTAATGAAATTAATTTATTTTTATTAAACAAATATTCAAAATCATCTGTTTGAATATCATAATAATTCGACCCCTTTAAACTGAGGAATCCAATAATTAATAGAAATGAACATATAGCTATTTGTATAAAACTTATAATTATTGCTTTATTAAAATTAAGTTCAAAAAATATGGATTGATAAATAGCAACTTCTAATGTTGAATATCGAGGACCGCCTCCCAAAGCCATAACGATGGCAAAGCTTAAAAAACAAAGAATAAAAATTATGGAAAATATAGAAAAAAAATTTTGTCTTATTATCGGCCATTCCAAATATAAATAATTTTGCCAAAAACTAAAATTCATTGATTTGGCTACTTCTATGTATTTTTTTGGGATAGAATTTAAATTTTGAACAAATATTCTTACTGCAAAGGGAGTATTTAATAGTACATGGGCAATCAAAATCCCTTGCAATCCGAAAATAGTTCTTATGTTAAACACATCATATAAATTTGTGACTTTATTTAGTGCTCCGTTTGTACCAAATATTCCAATGACGCTATAAACTATCAAAATTGACGGTAATACAAACGAATAACCGCTCAAAGATATTAATATTCTATTAATTAATTTTTTTTTTCGGCGAAATAAACTGATTGCGAAAGGTAGGGCTAAAACACAACTTATTAATGAAGATAAAAAAGCTTGTAAAAAAGTAATATATATCAATCTTAAATTATATTTGCTTTGAATAAACTCAAATAAATACAATGAGTTAGATTCAATTTTAGTGAAAATTCCAAATAACGGTAAAAAAATTATTAAACCAAGAATTAATACAAAAAAATAGTATAATTTATTTAACAAAATAATTTATGAGGCATTGAGCCACTCTTCAATCCAATCTTTTTTGTTTAAATGAATAATTATTGGCTCTATTTGCAAAGATTTTTCAGGAATTTTAATTCTATTATAAGCCTCGGGCAGCTGATCACCTATATCAATGACAGGATACATTATATTTGTGGCTGGGATGGTAGATTGAAAATCATCTGAAAGCATGAAATTTATGAAATCAATTGCAATTTTTTTATGTTTGGAAGACTTTAAGATGCCAGCAAATTCGATGCTTAAATAATTTCCTTCACTAAAATTAATGGCAGAGTAATCATAGTTTTCATCAAACATTATATGTGCAGCTGGAGATGTTGTATAACTTAAAACAAGGTCAGCTTCGCCTGCTAAAAAAATGTTATAATAAGAGTCAGTCCATCCTTTGGTTACCGATATAATTTTCTCATTTAATTTTTCCCATTCTTTTCCGGCATTATTTCCATAAATTGATTTCATCCAAGTAAGCAAACCAAGTCCCGGTGTGCTGGTTCTGGGATCTTGTATGACTATTCTAGCTTCAGTATCATTAATTAATTCATACATTGAAGACGGGGGATTGGTGAATTTCTTATTATTGTAAACAAAAGCAAAATATCCATAGCTATAAGGCACAAACAATTTATCATTCCAGGTAATTGGCATGGATAAGATGCTCTTTAAATCCTTCATATTATGATCAGCAAAAAGATCTGTATTTTTGGCCTCCTCTAATAAATTCATATCTAATCCCAAAACAATGTCCGCTTTAGTTGAAGATCCTTCTAAAATAATTTTGGTAAGAAGAATTGCGGCACTGTCAGCTGAAACAAATTCAATATCAAGATCAAATTTTTCTTCGAATTTTTTTTCTACGATAGGACCTGGACCCCATTCAGAAATAAAAGAATCATAGGTGTAGATGGTTAAAGTTTCTTTAGCTGATAAGCTAATATTGAAGATAAAAAGAAATAAAAAAAGAGATGTTTTTTTCATAATAATTCCTACGCCAGAATTACCTGGATCAGGTTCTAGGGTATAAATCTCAGCATTTAAGCACCCCGATAAAAACAAGATATCTTATTAATTTTAATTAGCAAACTAATTAATTGTTTTTTTTAATTAATCCCACTATAACGCGATTGTTT
>Ga0187827_10002910_pt1 | contig 22829 bp, 21 predicted proteins | sample ETNtaG_39_FD_167969 | JGI IMG/M metagenome (GOLD analysis project Ga0187827, IMG submission 167969) | Marine microbial and viral communities from oxygen minimum zone, Eastern Pacific Ocean - ETNP2014_SV_150_PacBio MetaG (Illumina Assembly) | ecosystem: Environmental > Aquatic > Marine > Hypoxic... | reverse complement strand
CAATTAAATATGAGTTTTTATGATCAATGATAAAAAAATCAGCTATAAATTTTCCCTGAGGGCTAAGCAAACAAGAATAAATCGAATTTGTTGAATCACATTTATGAATGTCATTAGTTATTAAATATTGTAAAAAATTCCCTCGATCTTCACCTGATATGCTTAGGAATTTTGAATCTGCCAGAATAAAATAGTTACTTGTTGTCATAATGAAATTTAATATATATTCCTAAATTCAATAATTTGCACAGGAAATTCTTTTGAAAATACTTGTTATATCTTCTAACCTTATTGGAGATACTATTTTATCAACTGGTGTCATACAATTTTTTTTAAACAAATATATTAATTCTAAATTCACTTTTGTTATAGGACCAACAGCTAGTCAATTATATGATCATTTTCCTAATCTTGAAAAAAGAATAATAGTTCAAAAGAAAAAATACAATTTGCACTGGTTCCAAATTATTAAAAGCTGTTTTTTTACAAAGTGGGACATCATTATAGATTTCCGCTCATCAATGATTAGTTACGTACTTTTTCATAGAAAAAAATTTATTTTTAAAAAAAATAATATTTCTCATCATTTAGACCAATTAACAAATTTTTTTAAATTTGATTGCTTTAATCTCATGATTCATACCAGCGATGAAGAAGTTAAAGAAGTGGAAAAAACTATTTCTAAACGATTTAAATATGTTGTTATTTGCCCAGGAGGTAATTGGATACCTAAATTATGGGGTGTAAAAAATTTTGTCAAACTGATGAAAAATATCAAAAGGGATTACAGCAATGTAAAATTTTTAATCGTAGGTTCATTAATTGAAAAAAAATATTATTTTCAAGATGTTGTAAATGAAATAAATAATAACGACATTATAGATTTAATGGGAGCTTCATTGACCTTAACTTCTGCTTATATGAAGAAAAGCGATTTATTTATTGGTAATGATTCAGGATTAATGCATTTATCCGCAGCCTCAAATCTTGCAACCATAGGTTTGTTTGGTCCTACAGATGATAAAATTTATGCTCCTAAAGGCATTAGTTGTTTTGTTGTAAGAACGAAAGAAGATTATGAATATTTTAAAAAAAATATTTGTGAACCGAACAAGTCCTATATGCAATCAATTAATGAAGAAAGTATAATAGGTTTAATTCAAAAAAATAAATTATTGTAATGAATGAAGTAATGATTGAAATTATCCAACCGGATGACTGGCATATACATTTAAGGCAAGGAGAAATATTAAAAACAGTATCTCAGCACTCATCTAGAATAAATAATAGGTGTATTGTTATGCCAAACTTAGACATTCCAATCACAACTGGTGCATTAGCCAACCAATATAAAAATGAGATAAGAAAAACTTTTCAGAATAATTCTTTTATACCTCTTATTCCCTGTTATTTGACAGATTCTTTGAGTCTTATTGATTTTGAGGAATCACTTAAAAAAGAAATTTTTATTGGTGGTAAATTGTATCCAGCAAACGTTACTACAAATTCAGAATATGGAGTATCGAATATAGAAAAAATTTATCCTGTTTTAGAAATACTTGATAAACTAAATAAAAACTTGCTTGTACATGGAGAAAAAATTTCACAAAACATTAGTATTTTCGATAGGGAAAAATATTTTATTGATGATGAACTGACTAAAATTAGAAATAAATTTCCTAATCTTAATATTATCTTAGAACATGTTTCATCCAAGTATGGCGCGGACTTTATTTCAGAAAACATCAATATGGCAGGCACTATTACTCCTCAGCATATGTTGATTACCAAAAAAGATGTTTTTGTTGATGAAGATATCAATCCGCATAATTTTTGTATGCCTGTTGCAAAGGAAGAGAAAGACTTGATAGCACTTAGAAAATACGCATGCTCTGGAAATAGAAAATTTTTTCTTGGAACTGATTCAGCACCGCATCATATTAAAGATAAAGTTCTAAATTTATCTGCAAAACCAGGAATTTTTTCCTCACCTTGTTCTATTGAATTATATACAGAAATATTTGATCAAGAAAATTCTCTAAATAATCTAGAATCTTTTGCTTCAATTAATGGACCAGTTTTTTATAAATTACCTGTTAATAAAAACAAAATAAAAATTATGAAAAAGAAATGGATTCTTGATGAGTATACAGCCAATAATAAGGTTAAAATAAAAAATTTCTATGGAGGAAAAGAATTAAATTGGAAAGTTTTATAATAAGTCTTATAAGAAAATTACCTAATTATATATAGTTGAGTATGAGTCTAGGAACATTATTATATACGTGGTTTTTTGGTAATTTTGTTGGAACTGATGAATTGAGTAATAAATATTATTGTAATTCAAAAGATTTTCAGGATAAAAAAGCTAAAAGATGGGTAATTTTTTATGGTAAAATTGAAGCATCAATAATCCCACCTCATTGGCATGCTTGGCTTCATAAATCTGTTGAATCACCTCCAATTAACTACAAACATAAATATGAATGGCAAAAAGATCACCAACCTAATGTTACAGGTACAATTGATGCTTATCATCCAAGGAATTATCCAGTTTCTAAATCTAAACGAAATCTTGATGAAAAAGAATATGAGAGATGGAATCCATAAATTATTAATAATAATATTTTTGTTTTTAACGCCTAATATTTTTGCTGAACCAATAGAGGGCTACGCAGTCAATTTGCAAATTCTTGATAAAATTACCTCTCAAATAAAAACAATTGAAATAAATGTGAATGATACCTACAATTTTGGCACATTGAAAATAGAAATATATGCATGTTATAAAAGGCCTCCAGAGGAAATTCCAGAAGATTTCATTTTATTAAAAATATTTGATACTTTGCAAGACAGCAACCTAGAGAGAGTTTATCAAGGATGGATGATATCATCAAGTCCAGCAACTACGCCTTTTGAACATCCAATTTATGATGTATGGATGAAAGAATGTAGAGTAAATTAGGATCTTTCAACTATAATTATCAATTAATCAAATCTTGACATGTAATTGATATCATAATTTCCAGACATGAATTCATTGGATCGAATTATTTGTTGATGTAATTCTATATTTGTATCAATCCCAAGTATAATATATTCTGCTAGAGCTCTTTTCATTTTTTTTATACAATCTTCTCTATTATCAGCATAAGTGATAAGTTTCGCAATCAAACTGTCATAATAAGGAGGCACTGAACATCCTTGATAAATGGATGAATCAACTCTTATACCCAATCCTCCAGGTTGATAATATTGTTTTATATTGCCAGGCGATGGAATAAAGGTCCTTGGATGTTCGGCATTAATTCTGCATTCAATTGCGTGACCTTTTATTAATATGTCGTCTTGATTTTTGATTAATTTTTTTCCAAGAGAAGCAAAAATTTGTTCTTTTACCAGGTCCATTTGAGTAACCATTTCTGTTATTGGATGCTCAACTTGAAGTCTAGTATTCATTTCCATAAAATAGAATTTTTTGTTATCATATAAAAACTCTAAAGTGCCAACGCCTTCATAACCTATGGAATTCATTGCTTTTTTGCACAATTCGCTGATTTTTTGACGTTCATTTTTATTAAGACATAAGCTTGGACATTCTTCAATGAGTTTTTGATGTTTTCTTTGTATAGAGCAATCCCTCTCACCAAGTGTTAAAACATTTCCGTGAGCATCCGCTAATATCTGTATTTCAATATGCTTTGGAGATAATAAAAATTTTTCAATGTAAAGAGTATCATTGTTAAAAGATTTTTTTGCCTCAATTTTTGCAGAGAGTAAAGCTTTTTCAAATTCATTAATTTTTTTAATAATTCTCATGCCTTTTCCTCCACCTCCACTTGCAGCTTTGATAATTATGGGCAAGCCTATTTCATCAATAAATTTATTTACCTGAGTAATATCCTTTATATTATGTAAACCAGGAACTATTGGTACGTCATTATCTCGCATAATTTTTCTAGCTTTTATTTTGTTGCCCATAATCCCTATATGACTTGATGTTGGACCAATGAATTTAATCTTATGTTCTTCAATTATTTCTGCAAATCTCTTACTTTCACTTAAAAAACCATAACCAGGATGAATTGCATCAACATTAGTTAATGTAGCTGCAGTTATAATAGCGGGTATATTTAAATAACTTAACTGAGCAGAGGCAGGACCAACACAAACACTTTCATCCGCCATCTTTACGTGAATTGCAGATTCATCAGCTTCTGAATGTATTGCGACAGTTTTAATATTGAGTTCTTTACAGGTTCTTAATATGCGTAAAGCAATTTCACCTCTATTAGCGATTAAAATTTTTTTGAACATTATTCAAAAATAACAAGATCGTCTCCAAATTCAACAGGTTGACTATTTAAAACAATTATTTTTTGTATAACTCCAGACTTAGGAGATTTTATTTCATTAAAAGTTTTCATAGCTTCTATTACCAGTAAAGTATCTCCTTCATTAACATGTTGTCCTATTTTAACGTATGGAGGAGTAGAGGGATCAGGTGACAAATAAGCAACTCCAACCATTGGAGATTTAACAATATTTTCTAATTTTGTTTCATTTATTTGTGTTGGTATTTGATCTATTTTTTTTGAATATTCATCTTGAGAAGGAATTTGTTGAATTCTTTGATTTATGACATTTTCACTTGACGATATTTCTATAGCATAATCACCTTTTGATATTTTTATAGATTGTATATTTTTTAATTTTAATTCTTTTTTTAAAAAATTAATATTTTCAAGATCATTTTTATCAATTTTTGTCATGGATATATATTAAACCTTAATTAAATTATTTATAGCTTCTATGGCAAGTATATAGCTTAAAGAACCAAATCCGCAAATTAATCCGTTAACTCCTTCAGATGTTAAGCTTTTTTTTCTATAATCCTCTCTATTATATATATTAGATAAATGTATTTCAATTTTTGGTTTAGAAATAGCTCTTAAAGCATCTAATAAAGCTACTGATGTATGAGTAAGTGCAGCAGGATTAATGATCAAACCATCGTATTCTTTCTCAGCTGATTGGATAAAATTGATTAAATCCCCTTCATTATTACTTTGGCAAAAAAATAGATCAATTTTCATTTCTTTACACTTTGCTTTTGTTTTTATTTCAATATTCTGCAGAGATACATCTCCATAAATATCTTTTTCTCTATTTCCTAATAAGTTAAGGTTTGGACCGTTTATTATGATTATTTTTTTCATTAATTTCTCAGTGTTTCAAAATGCTTACTAAGGGCAAGTGCTTGATTTTGATAATTTGATTTAATGTTTGATCCATATACCACCTTTGTTTCTTTGTTAAGCTTTTCATATTGTATTTTAGCTATAGTTTGCCCATCATACAAAATAAAAGGAACCTCATTAGTTTTAACTTCTAGTACAGCATATGAACCAAAAGGATCACCGAATCCAGGATCAAAAAAACCAGCATAATGTACTCTAAAATCACCAATCCCTGTGTCATACGGTTTCATTTCACCGGCCATTGTTTTGGGAATTCTAATTTTTTGTTTAGATTTTAAAATATAAAACTTACCAGGTTCAATAATTAGATAATCATCTCTAGTTTTAATAGTATTCCAGAAATCTTCAACCTTATGACTATTAATTTTACCATAATGCAAAACAGGAGCATTATCTTTAGCTATATAGGCAGATATTTTGTTAATTTTTTTTAAGTCAACAGAAATTTTTAAACCTGACGATATATCTGCTACTTTTTTATTTCCGAATTCATCAAAAATAATTGGATCGATTTTATGAAATTTATGTAGTGATTCATCTCCAACATATTTATGATTTTGATAAATTAATCTCATCTGGTTTAGAGAATCTCCTTTTTTTAATGCAATGTTAAATGATCTAGGTGTTATTTCTAAAAAAATTTCTCCTTTATAATTTAATGGTATTTTTTCATATTCATCAGAAAAATTTAGAATTGTCCTACAAAATATATCAAGTCGACCAGTGCTACTTTTGGGGTTACATTTGCCAAAAATATCGTTTTTTAAATTTAATTTTTCATTCAATCTTACAATATATGTAATATTTTTTTTGAAAATATGTACTTTATTTAAATCAATTTTTTTATTTATAAGGTTCGTTAATTTATTTCTAATATTGGTATTTGGAGATAAGAAACTAGCTTTAATCTCATAACATTCTTCACTTAAAGTTAAATCCAAACTTGATGGTTGAATTTGTAAAGAAGTATATTTATTATATTTTATATTATTATTCTTGAAGAGATCAAAATAATCTTCATGAACAAGAGACCCCTTATTCATTGGATATTAATCTTATCTTCTTTTTTATAAAATCTATTAACTTTTTGTCCTGAGAAGTATTCAAAATATTATTTAATTTTTTTAGCGTCTCCTCGTTTGAGATATCATTAAAAATAATATTTGCATCAATAAAACTAACCCATTCATCTTTTCCAAGCAATAGAGCTATTTTTCTTAATTTATTATGCAACATAGTACTATTTGGAAATATCATAAGTAGTTCAGAATAATCATTGAAAAATTCTTGAGAAAAATTATTGTATTTTTTGTCAATTTTTTCATACTCAATTTCAAAAATTACTTTTTTTATATGGTGATTATTATTATCTTTGTCATAAACCTTTTGATAAAATCTCATAGCTTCTTCTGTATAACCATAAGGAATAAGCAAGTCTGCTTTCGTTTCCATCAGGAATATATTCTTGGGATATTTATTAACCAGCTTGTTTATAATAATTAGAGATTTCTTTAATTTACCTTTTCTTGCTAGAATAATTGAGTTAGCATATTCATAATAATCATTTATTAAATATTTATTTAATTCATTACCATCATTTTCAGTAAATCCAAATAATTTTGCTTTTATGAAAAAAAATCGATCGCTGTATTTTTGGTCAAACTTATATTTTTGATCAATGGATTCATTTTCAAGAATATCAAATCTTTCTTTGTATACAGGATGTGATGAAAATTTATAATCTTCCTCTGTAAAACCTTTTTGATATGATTCTTTTTCTAATATTGTTAAAAATTTCTTTAATGGTTTTGAGGAAATATGTAATTGATTTAAAGTTTGTGCTGCAAATATATCTGCCTCTCTTTCTTGTTCTTTGCTAAAAGCTGAATAATAATTTTGAATACCTATTTGATTAGTTATCATAGATTGAACTAAAAAATCTGAGTTATTTGCCAATATAGATGCCGCTATAACCGATAAAGTAGTTAGTTGATTAATAGATCTTAAATTATTAATAGATTTAATTCTCTTAGTTATGTGATAATTTTCCAAGTGTCCGACCTCATGAGCCAAAACTCCAATTAATGCTTCATAAGAGGGGATATATTTCAATAGACCTGTAGTAATAAATAGAATTTTTTTTTCATTAATATATGCATTTGGATTTTCATCCAAGATAATTGAAAATTTGATTTTACTATTTATTTGATTGATTTCCTGAATTAAACTAAAATAGTCTTTGATTAATTTTTCAATCTGATAATCATAAATTGAAGCCGCTTCAGCATTAGTAAAAAAAAAAAAAATAATAGTATAATTTTTTTCATATAATTATTATTTCGACCACCAACCTGTTTTTTCTGAATCTTTATCACTATTTTCATTAGCAACAATAGTTTTATTAACTTTAATTTTATTTTTTTTAACTATTATTTTATCTGAAGTTTCATTAACTTTAATTTTATTTTTTTTAACTATTATTTTATCTGATTTTTTAATTATTTTTTTCTTTTTCTTTTTTATTCTCTCTTTTTTTTCTTTAGAATTTTCATTTTTTATTTTGTTTTTATTTTTTTTAATTATATCTTTTTTTGTATCTATTTTTTTATTTTTTTTATCTATTTCAATTAAAGGATCATGCAATGAGAAATGATTGTCAAAAGAAAATTCTATATTTGTATTATGAATTTCCTCAAGTTTGTTTATTTCTTCTCTTTTAATATTAATTAGTGTTTGAGCTAAAGCAGAATTACACTTGACTAATACTCTTACATCTTTTGAAATTATTAGTTTTTCTTGAATTACCTTAATTATCTGTTCACTAATCAAATTTATATTTGAAATTATACCCGAGCCATTACAGTAATGACATTTATCAAATGATCTCTCTATCAAACTTGATCTAAGTCGTTGTCTGGATAACTCTAAAAGACCAAACATGCTAATTCTTCCTACTTGTACTCTAGCCCTATCTCTATAGAGAGCTGTTTTAATGGTTTTTTCAACTTTAAAGTTATTTCGATAATCATCCATATCAATGAAGTCAATAACAACCAACCCTCCAAGATCTCTTAATCTTAACTGTCTGGCTATTTCATTGGCTGCTTCTAAATTTGTTTTTAAGGCAGTGGTTTCAATATTTCTTGCTGAAGTATCTTTTCCTGAATTAACATCAATAGCTACAAGAGCCTCAGTGGTGTTTATAACCATTGATCCCCCAGATTCTAAATTAACTTTAAGACTGAATAAATCATTTATTTGATTTTCAATATTATTCTCATTAAATAAAGTTTTGTTTTTATCTTTATATAATTTTAAATTTTTTACCTTTTGAGGGATTAGATTTTTTGTATATTTCTTAGCTATTTCATACCCAGCTTTTCCTTCAACATATACTTCTTCCACATCGGTTGTTAGCATATCTCTAATTGTTCTTTGAATAATACTACCTTCTTCATAGATAATTGTAGGAGCTTCAGATTTAAGCGTTTTTTCTTTAATTTTATTCCATTGTGCAGTTAAAAAAACAAGATCTTTGGAAATTTCTTTTTTTGTTTTACCAATACCTGCCGTTCTAATAATAACTGACATTTTTTCAGGTATGTTTATACTCGTTAAAATTGACTTAAGTTTTTTTCTTTCTTCATAATCTGCAATTTTTCTTGAAATTCCATTGCTGGTAAGACTGTTTGGCATTAAAACACAATATCTTCCAGCAAATGACAAAAAAGTTGTAAGAGCTGCACCCTTAAGACCTCTTTCTTCTCTATTAATTTGAGCGAGTATTACCTGCTTAGACTTAATCACTTCTTGGATCTTATATTTTTTAAAAAAACTTAAATAATCTTTTTTTCTGTTTTTATTATTTCCATTATCATCGATGGAATCTATATTATTATGTATTTCATCTTTCTTTTCATTAGATATAATTTGATCAATATTCTCATCAATTTGCAAATTACTTGATAGTTTTTTCAGATTTTCTTGATCTGACGCTGGTATTTTAAAATAGTCTGGATGAATTTCTGTTAAAGGCAAAAAACCGTGCCTATTTGCACCATAATCAACAAATGCAGCTTGTAGCGAGGGTTCAATCCTTGTAATTTTTGCTAAGTAGATATCTCCTTTTAAAGCATTTTTTTTCTTAGATTCAATTTCAAAATCATCGAGTTTTCCATTTTCTGTGATAGCAACTCTGGTTTCTTCGTTGGAAGATGTATCAATAAGTATCTTTTTTGACATGTTCTTATTACTCCGTAGTTATAATTTTTTGTATTGTACATTTATTAATAAATTTTTTTTTAAATGATAAATAAACTCTATATACTTAGGTATTTGTGATATATTTTCCTAATGTCATATTTTTAACTCTTTCACAATCTACAAATCATAATGAATGAGAAAAATACCGACATTTCTTAAAATTTTTTCAATTTTGGCTATTTTCTTATCATTTTTTTTTGTTATGTTTGCTCTATTTGTTCTGTGGAAATATTCACCAGAGCTACCAAGTTATGAGGAATTAAAAAATTATAACCCTTCATTAACTACAAGAGTTTTTACTTCAGATGGGTTGTTATTAGACAAATACTTTGTTGAGGAAAGACTGTTTGTTCCGATTGATAGAATACCTATTACTCTTATAAACGCTTTTTTATCAGCTGAAGATAAAAAATTCTATAAGCATTTTGGCATTGATCTAAAAGCCATATTCCGGGCTAGTTTTCAAAACATATATAATAAGTTATCAAATAAAAGACTTATAGGGGCTTCTACAATTACTCAACAAGTAGTGAAAAACCTATTATTATCTAATGAAGTAAGTTTAGAAAGAAAAATAAAAGAGATGATATTGGCAATTAGATTAGAAATTATTTTGCCAAAAAATAAGATTTTAGAATTATATTTAAATGATATTTATTTAGGTTATGGATCATATGGAGTCGCAGCTGCAAGTTTAAATTATTTTAATAAATCTCTACAAGAATTAGAGCTTGATGAAATATCGTATTTAGCATCTCTCCCTAAAGCACCAAACAATTACAATCCAAAAACAAAATATTCCCAAGCTTTAGAAAGGAGAAATTGGGTATTAAATAGGATGTTTGAAAATAATTTTATTAATATTGATGATCTAATTACTTATAGAAATAAGAAATTAGTCGTTAAAGATAGATATGAAAATAAATTTGAGGAAGCAAAATATTTTAGAGAAGAGATTAGAAAACAACTTAATCATTTATTTGGGAGTCAAAAGTTATATAGTCAAGGCCTTATAGTCAAAACAACAATTGATACCAAGTTGCAAAAAATAGCAGATGAAGTTTTCATAAATGGATTGATGCAATATGACATGAGAAAAGGTTGGAGGGGGCCACTAGAAACCTTATATGACAAGTTCATTTTTTCTTCAGATTTTCAACAAAGTTACAAAAATCCCTTTCCAAAAAAATGGAAACTTTCTCAAATAATAGATATAGATAACAAATTTATTAAAATAGTTGACAAAAAATATAAAGAAAAAAATATTTATTTTAATAATGGTAATAAATGGTTATCCAAAGTTGAATTTCAAAATGGAGATATTTTTTTTACAGAAGAAAATTCAGAGGAAGTATTAATTAGACAAATACCAGAGGTTAACGGTGGTATTATAGTTATGGATCCGCATACAGGAAAAGTACTAGCTATAACTGGAGGATTTAGTTTTAATCTAAGTGAGTTTAATAGGGCTACCCAAGCTAAAAGGCAGCCTGGTTCTGCTTTTAAACCATTTGTTTATATATCTGCCCTAAAAGAAGGTTTTACCCCGTCTACTTTGATATTAGATGCTCCTTATGTTGTTGATCAAGGCCCTGGTTTACCAAAATGGAAGCCATCAAATTACACTGAAAAATTTTATGGAATAAACACTATGAGAACAGGTCTTGTTAAATCAAGGAACCTAATGACAATTAGACTTTCAGATAAAGTAGGGATGGAAAAAATATTAGGTACAGCAAAAGATTTTAATATTGATGAGTTTATGGACAATAATATGTCAATGTCTCTTGGTGCAGGATTAGTAACACTTCAAAATCTTACTAATGCATATGCTATGATTGTTAATGGTGGAAAAGAAATACATCCTATAATAATTCAAAATGTTTATGATAAAAGAGGAAAAGTAATTATAAACAACGAGAAAAAAAAATGCTTTAATTGTATTCAATTAGATGAAGATCTTGATTATTCAATTCCGAAGGTAGTAAGTAATGATAATAGTATTTTAGATAGTACTATAGCTTATCAAATAACTTCAATGTTAGAAGGTGTGGTTCAAAATGGAACAGGCAAAAAAATTTCCACACTTAATGTTCCCCTAGCTGGTAAAACAGGAACAACTAATGAAAATAAAGATGCTTGGTTTATTGGTTTTTCACCAGATATAGTTGTAGGAGTTTATATTGGTTATGATAAACCTAAAGGATTGGGCTACAAACAAACAGGTTCTGCAGTTGCAGTACCAATTTTTAAAGACTTTATGCAAAAAGCAGAAATAAATCATAACAAAATACCATTTCGAATTCCCTCTGGCATTAGTTTTGTAAAAATTGATCCTAAAACAGGTCTGCAAACCAAAGAAGATAAAGGTATACTTGAAGCCTATATTATTGGTACAGAGCCATTTATCAAAAATATAAGAATCCTTGATGATCTTGGTTCAATAAATAATAATTCCATTTCTGGCACAGGTAGTTTATTAATAAATTAATATGAGTAGAGAAGATTTAGAAAAAAATATAAAGAAAATTAGCTCAAATTTTGATCTTCTAAGGAGGGGAGTTTGACTGTGAAAAACTTCAAAAAGAATTACAGAATTTAACACGTAAATCAGAAGATCCAAATATCTGGAAAGATCCCGAATCAAAAAAATTATTTAAGAAAATTAATTCCATAAAGAATAAATTAAAAGATTTTGACAGAATCAAACAATCATTATCCGATATAAAAGAGCTTTATTCATTAGCATCTTTAGAAAAAGATGAGAGTTCAATAATTGAATTATTCAACGATTCAAATATCTTGTTGCAAGATTCTAAAAATGTAAAATATTTAACTTTAATGAATGAAGAACCTGATCAAAATAATTCATTTCTTGAGATACACGCTGGGGCAGGTGGAACAGAGAGTCAAGATTGGGCCAAAATGCTTCAAAGAATGTATGTTAGATGGGCTGAAAGCAAAGGATTTGATATTTCTCTTCTGCAAGAATCCAAAGGAGAAGAAGCTGGAATAAAATCATCAACTCTTAAGATTTCTGGAGATTATATTTATGGATGGCTAAAGCGTGAAAGCGGTATTCATAGATTAGTTAGAATTTCACCTTTTGATAGCAATAAAAGAAGACATACTAGTTTTGCAAGTATCTGGGTTTATCCAGAAATTGATGACAAAGTAGAAATTGAAATTAATGAAGGCGACTTAAGAATAGATACTTATAGAGCTTCTGGCGCAGGTGGACAACATGTAAATAAAACTGATAGTGCTGTTAGAGTAACTCACATTCCAACTCATATAGTTGTTCAATGTCAAAGTGGTCGTTCTCAACACAAGAATAAATCAAACGCAATGACAATGTTGAAATCTCGATTATATGAACTTGAATTACAAAAAAGAAAAGAGGAAGAAAATAAGATTAATAGTCAAAAAAAAGATATTGGTTGGGGCAATCAAATTAGATCCTATGTATTACACCCCTATAAGTTAATTAAAGATTTGAGAACAAATTATGAATCTTCGAATGTCAGCGATGTTTTGGATGGAAGTATTGATAAATTTTTAGAAAAATCACTTATTCTTTAAATAATTTTTATAATACCAATTTTTTTTCTTCCTACACTGATTTTAATTTCATTTTTAGATATATAACTGGATAAAGAAAAATCACTGTTATTATAATTTTCATCATTAACTTTAATTCCATTAGATTTAATCAATCTTTTTGTTTCACTTCTACTTTTAACTAATTGTAGTTTTTCAACAGCATCAAGCAGAGAGAAAGAAGAAATTAGTATTTCCTTTGAACTTACACGAATAGAATTAATACGATCATCAAGGGTGTTATTTGCAAATATATTATTACTTATTTCCTTAGCTTCATTAGCCTGTTCTTTCCCTCTTGTGATTTTAGTTACTTCAAAAGCAAGTATTTTTTTTGCTTCATTAATCTCTTGTCCTTTTAATTTTGAAAGTTTTGATATTTCTTCAAGTGGGAGTTTTGTAAATAGGTGAAGAAATTTCAAAACATCAGCATCATCTATATTTCTCCAGAACTGATAAAAATCATAATTCGAGAGTTTGCATTCATCTAACCATATAGCACCATCTGCTGTTTTTCCCATTTTAGATCCGTCATTGTTTGTTATGAGTGGGGAGGTAATAGCAAAAGTTTTTTTCTTATTTAAACGACGAATTAAGTCAATACCGCTTACAATATTGCCCCACTGATCTGATCCTCCAAGTTGTAGTTCACAATCATATTCTTTATTCAAATGATAATAGTCATATGCTTGAAGCAACATATAATTAAATTCTAAAAAGGTAAGGGGCTGTTCTCTATCAAGTCTGTTTTTAACAGACTCAAAAGCTAGCATTTTGTTTATAGTAACCCTAGAACCAACATCTCTTAAAAAATTAATATAATTTATATCTGATAGCCATTCATAGTTATTAATTATTTTTGCTTTGTCTTTTAAATTAATAAATTTTTCAAAAATTTTTTCTATTTTGACTATATTATTTTCTATATCTTGAGGCTGTAAGATTTTTCTACTTTCATCTTTTCCTGAAGGATCTCCAACAAGGGTCGTTCCCCCTCCCATTAATGCGATAGTTTTATGATCATAATAATCGAGCCAATGAAGTAACATTAATTGAAGCAAACTTCCGATATGCAAACTGTCACTTGTAATATCAAAACCAATATAAGCCGTAATATTTTTTTGATTCATAAGAGTGTCAAGATCTTCAATGTCAGTTGCTTGATATATAAAACCTCTTGTACTTATTTCGTTTAAAAAATTTGATTTGAACATATTATTTAAATTTCTATATCCAGCATATAAAAATTAATTATATCACTTTTCTAATAATTTATTCTCAATATAACTATTAACAATCGTTGAAAATTCTTCTTTGTAATTTTCGTAAAAATGATCAGCTCCTTTAATAGTCTTAAATACTATATCTACTTTTTTTTGTTTTTGAAGTTTTTCGGATAATATTTTAGCGGAGTCATAAGAGGCAATATTATCTTTTTCACCATGAATAATTAATCCTGAAGATGGACATGGAGCTAGAAAACTAAAATCGCGAATATTTGCAGGTGGGGAAACACAAACAAATCCATTTATTTCAGGCCTTCTCATTAGAAGTTGCATTGCTACCCAAGCACCAAATGAAAAACCAACCACCCAACATTCTTTTGAATTTGTATTATATTGTTGCAACCAATCTAACACACTAGCTGCATCAATTAATTCCCCTTCACCATTATCAAATAATCCATCACTTTTACCAACTCCTCGAAAGTTAAATCTAATAGTAGAAAACCCATTGCTGATGAATAATTTATAGAGTTGAAAAACAATCTTAGTATTCATTGTTCCACCCTTAGATGGATCGGGATGTAGTATTAAAGCTATTGGAGAAGAATTATTTTTATTATGGTTGTATTTGGCCTCAATTTTTCCCTCAGGTCCTGGTATTAGTAGATCTATCATATAATTAAGCTATTATTGAACTAATTTATATTTGTAAATATAGATTCTCATTAATTATGAATAGTCTTGGATTTAATAAAAAAAACAAAGATACAAAAGTAATTGTAGCTATGTCAGGAGGGGTTGATAGCTCAGTTGCTGCATCAATGTTAAAAAATGAAGGTTATGATATAACTGGGATTACATTAAAATTATTTAATCAAAGTAACGTTAATAAAACAAAGCTATGTTGTGCCGGACAAGATATTGAAGATGCTAAAAAAGTTGCAGAGCAATTTAATTTTCCTCATTTTACTTTAGATTTTCAAGATCGTTTTTTTTCTGGCGTAATTGATAAATTTGTTGAAACTTACTCAAAAGGTGAAACGCCAGTTCCATGTATTAATTGCAATCAAACAGTTAAATTTAATGATCTTCTTCAAGAATCAAAAAATTTTAATGCAGATGCGTTGGTTACTGGACATTATGTCAAAAGAGTTGGCGGTATTAAAGATGCCAAAATGTTTAAGGCAAGAGATGATAAGAAAGACCAAAGCTATTTTTTATTTGCCACCTTGCAAGATCAATTAGATTATTTGAGATTTCCTCTTGGAAATTATTTAAAGTCTGAAATAAGAGATTTGGCGAGAAAACTTAATTTAAATGTTAAGGATAAACCTGATAGTCAAGATATTTGTTTTGTAACAACTGATTCTTATCGCGATATTGTACTTAAAATGAATCCAGATATGAATATTAAAGGAAATTTTCTCGATATTAATGAAAATATAATAGGTCAACATATTGGAATTGCTAATTATACTGTAGGACAAAGAAAAGGTTTAGGAGTAGGTGGCTTTAAAAAACCTCTTTACGTTTTGAAAATTGATAAAAATAATAATTCAATATATTTAGGCGAGAAAAAAAATCTAAAAAAATTGACAGTTCACTTAAGGGAAATAAACTGGTTAGACAATTCTATCTGTAAATCAAATATTAGATGTTCTGCGAAAATAAGATCAACCCAAAAAGAGACTTCTGGAGTTTTAATAATTAATGAAAATGAAGCTTATTTCACATTTGATAAAGAAATCAGTATGACATCACCAGGACAAGCATGTGTTTTTTATTTAAAAGATCAAGTTCTAGGAGGAGGATGGATAATAAAAAATTAAACTAAATTTAGAATAGATTCTAAAATAAACCATTTTTCTTTGAATTAGCTGGATTTTTTATTAAATAGCGTTATTTAGACTGTATGAATTCCAAAAAAATATTAGAACAAGTTTCATCTTTTGAAGGAAAAAAGTACAAATATGGATTTGTAACGGAAATAGAAACTGATCGTCCGCCCAAAGGTTTAAGCGAAGATATTATTAAGTTTATTTCTTATAAAAAGAATGAGCCAAAATGGATGTTGGAATGGAGACTTAAAGCTTTTGAAAAATGGAAAAAAATGAAAGATCCAGAATGGGCTAACATTAATTTTCCAAAAATTAACTATCAAGATATTTATTATTATGCATCTCCCAAAGGGTTTGAAAGAAAACCAAAATCACTTGATGAAGTAGACCCAAAGTTAATTGACGCTTATAATAAATTAGGTATTTCTCTTGAAGAACAAAAAGTTTTAGCTGGTGTTGCCGTTGATGTTGTATTTGATAGTGTTTCTATAGCAACTACTTACAAAGGTGAACTAGAAAAGCTAGGTATAATTTTTTGTTCTATAGGTGAGGCTATTCAAAGTCATCCTAGATTAATAAAAAAATATCTTGGTTCTGTTATACCATCAGGAGACCATTCTTTTGCAGCTTTAAACTCAGCAGTTTTTACTGACGGAACATTTGTGTATGTACCAAAGGGTGTTCACTGTCCAATGGAACTATCAACTTATTTTAGAATTAATGCGGAGAATACCGGTCAATTTGAAAGAACTTTAATAATTGCTAATGAAGGGAGTTTTGTAAGTTATTTAGAAGGATGCACCGCACCACAAAGAGATACAAATCAACTGCATGCAGCAAATGTTGAATTAATAGCTTTAGATAATGCTGAAATAAAATATTCAACTGTACAAAATTGGTACCCTGGTAATGAGCAAGGGAAGGGAGGCATTTATAATTTTGTAACAAAGAGAGGTTTGTGCAAAGGAAAAAATAGTAAAATTTCTTGGACTCAAGTTGAAACAGGATCGGCTATAACTTGGAAATATCCAAGTTGTATTCTTAATGGAGATAATTCAAAGGGTGAGTTTTATTCAATAGCTATAACAAATAATTTTCAACAAGCTGATACAGGTACAAAAATGCTTCATATTGGCAAAAATACTAAAAGCAAAATAATTTCAAAGGGGATATCATTAGGTAAATCTCAAAACACTTACAGAGGTTTAGTAAAATTTCTAAATAGGGCTGATAAATCTAGAAACTATACTCAGTGTGATTCATTGTTGGTTGGGGGTGATAGTGGAGCCCATACCGTGCCTTATATTGATTCTAAGAACAAATCTGCTGTAATTGAACATGAAGCGTCAACATCGAAAATAAATGAAGAACAACTTTATTATTGTCGCCAGAGAGGGTTGAGTCATGAAGAATCTGTCTCTTTGATTGTTAATGGTTTCTGCAAACAAGTTTTACAAGAGTTACCAATGGAATTTGCTGTTGAGGCACAAAAATTAGTTTCAATATCCCTAGAAGGAAGCGTAGGCTGATGTTGCTTTCAATTAATAATTTATCAGTGTCTCTGGAAGATAAGATGATTCTCAACAAATTGTCACTAGATATAAAAGAAGGAGAAATTCATGCAATTATGGGGCCGAACGGTTCTGGTAAAAGCACTCTTTCTAATGTTCTTGCTGGCAAAGAAGATTATGAGATTTTAAGTGGAGATATATTTTTTAGAGGAAAAAATTTATTTGATTTAAACATTGAAGAAAGATCACAACAAGGTTTATTTTTGGCATTTCAATATCCTGTAGAAATACCAGGTGTAAGCATTACCCCTTTTTTAAAAGCTGCTATTAACTCAAAATTGAAAACACAAGGGAAAAAAGAAGTTGATCCTCTAACATTTGCTAAAGAATTGAAAGAAAAAGCAAAACAATTAGGCATTGAAGACGAAATGTTGTCCAGATCAGTAAATGAAAGTTTCTCTGGTGGAGAGAAAAAAAGATATGAGATACTTCAAATGAGCATCTTAAAACCTCATTTATCAATCCTTGATGAAACTGATTCCGGTTTAGATGTGGATGCTCTCAAAACTGTTACTGATGGTGTTAAAAAATTAAAAAATTCTACTTCATCATTTTTAATAATTACTCACTACTTGCGTCTTCTAGATTACATAAAACCTGACTTTGTTCATGTGATGAACAATGGCAGAATAATAAAATCAGGAGATAAGTCTTTGGCAAAAGAAATAGATTTATCGGGATATAAGAATTTATAATCAAATGGATCTTCAGTCAGTTTATAATTTAAATAAAAAAACAATTATTGGTTCTGACTTAGAATATATAAAAAATTTTCAAAAAAAACTAATACATAATTATGTATTAGATAAGAAAGTATTAAATCATAATGAAAGCACTAAACACATTGATAAAAAAATAATTAACTCAATAAATTACTTCATTAAAGATTCAAAACCCAAGATTCAGATTCAAGAAAATAATGAGTTATTAACTTCTTCTATAATAGTTAGAAATGGTAATGATTACTTGCTTAGCAATATTGATGATGAAAATATTATTTTTGATTCTCTTTACAACAATAAAGATTTATTGATAGAAAGAATGAACAAATATGAGGATACTTTCGTAGATGATTATGTAGTAAATCTAAATTCAATTTTTTTCAACTCGAGCTTTGATTTAAGTTTAAGAGAAAATGCTAATTCAAAAATTGATTTATTACACTTAATTGATGCTAAGAAATCCACCATATATGCAAAAAATTTCTTTAAAATTAACAAAAACAGTAAATTGTTACTAATAGAGAGATTTGAAAATCATCTTGAGTCAAACTCAAATATTGTTAATTATTTTGAAGTAGAGTCAGGATCTGAAGTAACGCATTTAGTAATACAAAACAATTCAGTTAATGCTGATTCACAATTTTCAAGTTATGTAAATTGTCATGCAAGCTCAACTTTTAAACAATTTACATTTAATGTTAGCCAAGCCTCTAATCGCAATCATCATTATGCCAACCTTATTGGTCAAAATGGCAAAGTTGATTTACAAGGTATTTTTTTTGCTGCAAAAAATCAAATTGTAGATAATAAAACTTTAATTAATCATTTGAGCCCAGATTGTGCTAGTAATCAAACTTATAAAGCCGTTTTAACAGATAATGCAAAAGCAAGCTATCTAAGTAAAACTTTTGTTGATCGAAAAGCTCAAAAAACGGAAGGCTATCAACTGAGCAAGGGAATACTTTTATCAGAAGATTCTCATTTTCATTCAAAACCAGAACTAAAAATTTATGCAGATGATGTTAGATGCTCACATGGTTCTACCATAGGTCCGTTTGACGACAATATGTTATTTTATCTTAGAACAAGAGGTTTAGATTTGAATCAAGCAAAATCATTTTTGATTAAATCATTTTGTATGAGTTTACTAAATAATGTTGAGGAAAAAACATTTAAAATCGAAGCTTTTAAATTATTTGATAAATGGTTGAAAAAAAATTCATTTTAGTAATATGTTTAAAGATATAAAAAATAGTTTCCCTGTATATATAAAAAATCCTAAATTCGTATTTCTTGACACGGCGGCATCAGCTCTTAAACCTGAATCAGTTATTAAAACCGTAAGAGATTGTTATGCTTATGAATATTCAAATATTCATAGAGGTCTTTACTCTTTAAGTGCAAATCTTACCAGGAAATATGAAGAAGTAAGATTGAAAATAAGTAATTTTATTTCAGCTGAAAGCGCAGAAAATGTTGTATTTACTAAAAGTGCTACAGAAGCAATAAATTTGGTTGTGGAGACATATAGTAAAAAATTTTTATCTACTGGAGATGAAGTTATTATTTCTTATTTGGAACATCACTCAAATATCGTGCCTTGGCACATGGCTTCAAAAAAATATGGATTCAAAGTAATTGCTGCAGAAATTACTGAAGAAGGTTCGATTGATGTTATAGATCTGATTGAAAAGATAAGCAATAAAACAAAATTTATTTCATTAACGCATATGTCAAATGTAACTGGATCAATAACTAATTTTGAAAAAATTGGTTATGTTGCAAAAAATAATAATATTCCTCTTTTAATTGATGGTTGTCAACACATAGCTCACGCTCCAATAAATGTTGAAAATCTAGGTTGTGACTTTTATGTTTTTTCTGGGCATAAAATTTACGGACCATCAGGAGTTGGAGTCTTGTATATGAAGGATAAATGGTTTGATAAGCTTGATCCTTATCAGGGAGGAGGATCAATGATTGAAAAAGTTGAAATAGATCAAACTACATTCGCAAAAGGTTTTCAGAAATTTGAAGCAGGAACTCCTCCAATTGTTCAAGTTATTGGTTTAGGGGCTAGCCTTGATTTTTTAAATCAATATGAATTAAAAGAAATATTTAATTACGAAAAAGAGCTTTATGATTATGCCCATGAAAAGTTAAGTTTTTTGAACGAAATAACAATATATGGACAATCCAATCAAAAAGGTGCAATTTTAACATTCAATATAAAAAATATACATCCAAATGACATAGCTATGATACTTGATCAGAAAAATATTGCTATTAGAACTGGACATCATTGTGCCCAACCACTTATGAAAAAATTAAACACAAATTCTACAGCGCGAGTGTCATTTGGAATTTATAATAATGAAAAGGATGTTGATTATTTTATCGATGCAATTAAAGAAACTAAAAATTTTTTTAGCAATATATGACTGAAGAAAAAAAAATAAATGATTTTATATCGCACGAAAATACGTCTTTTTGTAAAAACTTTAAGAAAATAAAAATATCGCAACAAATATATGAGGATCAAATTATAGAAAGAATTAAAACCGTGATGGATCCCGAGATACCCGTTAATCTTTATGATTTAGGATTAATATACAATATTAATGTAGATGAGAAAAATAACATAGTTGTTGAAATGACTTTAACCAATCCTAATTGTCCTGTTGCAGGTAGTATGCCCGAAAATGTTGGTAGGGCTATTTCTTCTTTGCTTGATATATCTTCAATAAAGGTTAGTTTGGTTTGGTATCCTAAATGGAGTAAAAAGATGATGTCTGAAGAGGCAAAACTTGCTTTAGATGTTTTTTAATTTGGGATATAGATAATCTATATGAAAGATATTTTATCAATAACTGATAAAGCAGCTTTTCAAATTAAAAGAATAATTTCTGAAGCAGATAAAAAAGTTATAGGTGTTGTTGTAGGTGTGGATAAATCAGGATGTTCTGGTTATGCTTATAAGTTAGATTACGCAAAAGATCAAAATTTTGAAAATTTTGAAAAAATAGAATCTAAAGGTGTAATAGTTTTTATCGAACCTTCAGCAACAATGTTTTTAATTGGAAGTGAAATGGATTTTATGAACGATAAACTTTCATCAAGATTTGTTTTTAATAATCCAAATGAAAAAAGTTCATGTGGTTGCGGTGAGTCATTTAGCTTTTAAAGCATATCTACAAAAAAATATTTTGTTTAATTTTTTATTTTGAACCTTATATTCACAATAAAAGCTTAAAATGTTAAAAAATAGAATTTGGGGAAAAATATGAATTTTTTCATTAATGTTTTTATAAAAATGATTTCATATGTTGCTTATTTTGTGAAATAAATTATTTGATAATTTCATAATCGGCGGAGTAGCTCAGTTGGTTAGAGCGCACGGCTCATATTCGTGATGTCGGGGGTTCAAATCCCTCCTCCGCTACCATTATTTTGCTTGTTTTTTACTCTTCATAGTAATAACAGCTTTATTTCTTTGCCGCGGGGTGGAGCAGTCCGGTAGCTCGTCAGGCTCATAACCTGAAGGTCGTAGGTTCAAATCCTACCCCCGCAACCAAATAATTTGTTAATTTTTTTCAAAAAAGTAATTAAAATAATTAAACTTATCATTATATAATTTGGTGATATTTTTAAGTTTTAAATTATGTTGAGTGATTCTAATGCTTAAAAAATTTCTTATAAAATGCTAAATTCATCGCAGAATTTAGGGAAAATTTTTTTTTTTAAAGTTTGACAAGGTTTTTTATTACTATTATATCCCTAAGTTCTTTTCGAAAGGAAAGTATAATCCTTTATACTCTTAGATTTTTCTAATCGTATTGGGTTGTTAAGCTCTTTGAAATGTTAATAAGACAATAAAGAGATACGTAGACAACAATTCGTAATTTTAATTTACGACGTTTGTGGAATACGTATCAACAAATACTTTTGTTTTTACAATTGTATTCCGCTTTTAACGGTCGTTCCGTAAATTTTGACTTAGGTCAAATTTACTTAACTTAAGAGTTTGATTATGGCTCAGAACGAACGCTGGCGGCATGCTTAATACATGCAAGTCGAACGAAGTCTTCGGACTTAGTGGCGAACGGGTGCGTAATATGTGGGAATCTACCTAAAGGTTCGGAATAACTAAGGGAAACTTTAGCTAATACCGGATGTGTCTGCAAAGAGAAAGATTTATCGCCTTTAGATGAGCCCGCACTAGATTAGCTTGTTGGTGAGGTAACTGCTCCACCAAGGCTACGATCTATAGCTGATTTGAGAGGATGATCAGCCACACTGGGACTGAGACACGGCCCAGACTCCTACGGGAGGCAGCAGTAGGGAATAT
>Ga0187827_10002907_pt1 | contig 22841 bp, 16 predicted proteins | sample ETNtaG_39_FD_167969 | JGI IMG/M metagenome (GOLD analysis project Ga0187827, IMG submission 167969) | Marine microbial and viral communities from oxygen minimum zone, Eastern Pacific Ocean - ETNP2014_SV_150_PacBio MetaG (Illumina Assembly) | ecosystem: Environmental > Aquatic > Marine > Hypoxic... | reverse complement strand
TTCACCGTTACCCACTAAAAAAAGCTTTGCATTAATATTATTGTTTATAATTTGCTCAAAACTTTTTAATAAAAAGGGAACCCCTTTACAACCTGTTAATCTTCCGACAAAAATTATCTTGTACCCATCATATTCTGACATGTCAGAAACATCATTAGCCTGTAAATCATTATTTTCGCTGGACTGATAAACATTATAGACAACATCAACATTTCTAGAATCCAGCCCTTTCTGGACCCAATGCCGTTTTATTTTCTCAGAGATTGCTATATAATGCAGATTAATAATTTTTGTGTAAGCAATTTTATATTGATTCAACCCATATGAATTAAATGTCCTTAAATGTGACACACATGGGATACTCAAGGACTTTGCAACGAACACACCCATAAAATTAAGTACAATCTGATTATTGAGATGGATCAGCTCTATGTTTTTTCTCCTGGCAAGTATTGTTATATTAGAGATTGCACCACTATGTATAATGTACTCAAGCCACACACTTAAGAAAGGTAAGTACCTGAGCACAAATCCATTCAGCTTTCCGAGTATGTACTTCTGCCACCTTCTACCCTCGCTGAATATTACATCATCAATATAATGACATTCAGTTCCAGCCTTGATTAGCTTTTCATAGAAAACAGTTTTATTAATAAAAACAACGTTGCACTTGTATTTTTTCTGATTCAGGTTTTTTATTGTAATGTAAAGACTATGAAATGATCCACCGTATCCTGATCGTCCACTTTCTATAAATAAAATATTTTTCACAATTTGTATTGTATAATCTCCTCTTTTAGCAATATAGTCACTCTAACAAGTACTACCAATGTATATTACTATTTTTCATGTTTACCTAAACAAACAAATCCCCTTTAACATAATCTTATACAAAACAATCTTTACTTGCCTAACAAAACGATCAATCTTACCACAATTATTTAGTATTACTGAATGATTAGCAATACAAAATAAAAGATGCGCCTGTTTATCTGTAATATTCCTAGTTAGCGAAGGATTATTTGGAGTATGCGATGACCAAATATCATAAACTTCTTCCTTAGAGCTTCTTTTATCTATATAACCTTCTTCTATTGCATTACTGTAAGCACCTGTACCGGGATAAAGTGAAGGCAGATTAAAGTGGCAGGCATCAGGTGCCAACTCAGTTGCTAACTTAATTGTTTCAAGCGCACCTTTTACAGTATCACCCGACAAAGCAAGTATAAAAAAGGCTGTTGTCTTAATACCTAAGGACTTGCACACATTAACGTTTTCCTTCATACGATCCCAGTTTATGAATTTTCGTTTAGCTCTCTTTAAAACCTCTTCACTAGCTGATTCAATTCCAAAACCTATCTTCCTGTTACCCGCGTCATACATTAAACTAATGAGATCAGCGCCAAGATGCTGCATATGAGTCTCACACTCCCACTTAATATTAAGCTTCTCCTCAATTAAAAGCTTGCAAAACTCAACTACTCTGATTTTATCAAGTGTAAAGATAGCGTCGTGTATAAGCACATTGTTAGCACAAAAGTTTTCAGATAAGTTTCTCAACTCATCTACCATTCTCCTGGGAGACATAGCACGAAATTTAGAACCTTGAGACAAATAATATGGACAATAATTACAGGCGAGGGGACAGCCTCTACTGGATTGAATAATAAATCTATCTATTTTTTCATAATCAACAAAATCATATGACAAAAAAGGCAAGCCCTCCATATCCGCAAGTTTTCTAGTTGGATTTTCACAAATATAATTACCATCTGAATTCAAGTAATACAAACCAGGAATGGCTTTAAAATCCTTTCTTTCGATTATATCTATTATCACACTCTCAATTTCGCTCATGATAATACCATCAACTAACTTCTTATCTTTTACATAATCAACTAATTCCTGAGAAGAAAAGAGAGGGCCAAAAACATAGAAAGGAGTATTTGGCCAAATAAACTTAATCTTCTCTATTGTATCAAGATCTGAACTTAATGACGGCAGGCTAGTTCGTATGAAAACAATATCAGGTTTATGATGTACATCTTTTAATAACCTAATGTATAATTCACAGTCACTAGAGTTACGGAACTGATCATCGTCAACAATAACATTATGTCCCGCTTGTTTTACTAAGGATGCAGCATATATAAGATCAACGATGGGATAGATCTTGTTAGGAGTATTCCAGTTAGTATGATGACGGAGAGTTTTAAAACCAATACCACCGCACATCTCTTTATGAGATTGGTAACGCCAATCAAAATTTGGAAGATTAAGAATCAGAACATTCTGTCTATCAGCTGATTTTATATTCAAATTACTCATACTTTAAAAAAAAGCTTCTCAACCCTGGACACATTGTATAATCTCATAAATTGCCTTAAAGTTCCCCCATGTAAGCTATCAGAATTATTTCCATGACAATACTCATACTTATATTTACTTTTTAATTCCTGCAGAAGAGTGCTTTCCACAATAGACATATTCATTTCATCTAAAACATCTCCCCTTATCCATTCTTTTAGAGGCATTGGCCAGCCCATTTTATCTTTTCGCCATGTTATACTGCTAGGCAGTTTACCTTTAAAGGCAATTCTAGAAATATATTTGGTCCACCCCCCATGCATTTTATATACATCAGGAAGATCATTTAAAAATTCCACGAGTCTATAATCCATAAAGGGCTGCCTTGACTCAATACTCCATGCCATAGAGTTGCTATCAATCTGTCTTAACAGTTTTTTCAGACTGTTTTTTGTACTCCAATGAGCAGCATTATTTACAGTAAGAAAATAATTATCCTGAGACAAAACATTCCGTGAACTTCTATAATCATCTAATTGCCTTGCACTTGAAGAACGGGGACTAAATCTATTCTTTATTGATTCACTGTTGAAGAGACTATAATATATTGCCAACCTATATGGTATCACTCCTTTGAGAAAGCTAGCAAAATACTCCAACCTTTTTTTGGGATGTGAATAAAAATAACTGTACCAGAACCTCGTGTACCCTGCTAATTGCTCATCTGCACCTTGACCGTCAAGTGTCACCTTTATACTGTTTTTCTTGCACAAAGCATAAGTATTATAGGCTGCAACATTAAATTTGTCGTAACAATTCTCCTCAACCCAAATTCCTTTGTCGTTAGTAGTGAGGACATCCATCTTCTCAGGAGTCCCACGAAATGATCTAACATTGAGATGGTTTACCATTATATCTATATATTTTGACTCATCACAGTACTCCTCACCCTCACCTCTGTATATATTAGATACTGTAATTGCCTCACCCCCGTTACCATGATCACGTATTACCTTGTAGGCAAGATAACTTATGGAAGAACTGTCCAGTCCTCCTGAAAGAGCACAGCCGACCTTTACATCTGCAAAAAGCCTGACTCTCACCGCATCCGCTAATAAATTATAATATTGTTCGGCTAAATCCTTTAATTTTTTATCCGAAAAGGCAATTTCCTCAGAAGGATGCGATAGTTCCCAGTATTTATCAAGGACCAGCTTTCTATCACCGGAATTTATCTTTAATAAGGCTCCATGTCCGGCAGGGAAACGGTTGACTTTATCGAAGAAAGTTTCCGGATGTGCTTCACTGGGACCGTCGAGAAGATAAGCATATATCTCCCTAAGGTTGGGCCGCAGAACTATTATGGGCATTAAACACTTTAACTCCGAGCATACGATAAAAAAATCATCATGAAGCATATAATAAAGGGGCTTGACCCCCATACGATCTCTAGATATCCATAGTTCCCTCTTTAAATTATCCCATATTGTTAAGGACCACATTCCGTTAAATTTCTTCTGGCATTCAGGCCCCCACGTCATATAAGATTTAAGAACAACCTCGGTATCGGTATTACTTATAAACCTATGCCCTTTATTTATTAATTCTTTTCTGATTTCCTTAAAATTATAAACCTCTCCATTGTACGCAATCCAGAATCTACCAGTCTCATCACTCATAGGTTGGTGCCCTGCAGCTGTTAAATCAATTATAGACAACCTCCTGTGAGCAAGGGCTACCGTAAAATTATTAGATGTGTATTGATATTTAACCTTAGGTAAAAATCTCAACTGGGAGCCAACTACATCCATAGGGGTATCTTCACCAGAGAAAATTCTATACTCACCTGATTTGACATCAAAAAGTGCATAACCCTCATCATCAGGCCCACGATGTCTTATAAGCCTCGCCATTTCATCAAGTCTTGAAAGATTATGGATATGATTTTTGAAACTTACTATAGCAATTATACCACACATATTTTTAACCGTTCACAGGCTATGAAATTTAGATGTTAGAGGTTAAGGAAGTATTACCTATTTCCACTTTTTCCCCTACCATAGTAATAGAATGAGAGCGTTTAAAAATACTTAAAACAAGAGATAGCATATCACCTATTAAAATCGACAAATTATATAAAACAAATCTAAAAATTCTCGAGATATTTGATTTGCTTCTAAAGTTTTCACTGATTAATCTATTCATATTAACCTTAAAACGGCTAGATTCTATAAAAGAGAAATCAATAATTCTTATAGGTTTAAAGCCAGCAGCATTAAAAAGCTTTTTCATTGTTGATCTATTAAAATGAAATAAATGTCTGGGGACATCAACAGGATTTTTGTCTATCTTTCTAAAGAATCTTTCTTCTAAACTATCGGCATTAGGCACAAAAATTATCAACCTACCATTTCTCTTAATAATATTTCTACACAAATCAAGTGCACCTTTCGGATCATAAAGATGTTCGAAAGAAGACCAAAAGACTATGGCATCAAACTTATTATCTGTTAATAGCTTAATTTCGTGATCACTTAAGTTATTAAAATCTTTATTGAAACATTCTATATTATAAGAATTATTTATATGATCACACATATCACTTGATATTTCAATACCAGTCGCCTCCCAACCAATATTCTTTATACTTTTAAGAAAACTGCCACCTCCAGGTCCTATCTCTAATAATCGAGCTTTTTTATTGTGGCAAAATTTCTTGACAACTGACAGTTTTTCCCGTTTTGTCAATATTCTTCGCCAGTGAGATAGGCTAAAATAATCAATAAAACGACTTTCTCTGTCATAGTTTTCATCGATTCTTCTATAGACTGAATAATTATCAGGATAAAAATTACCAATAAATTCAGGAGTAGGTCTGGGATTAAGATAAATCAAATTACATTCTTTACACCTTACTAATCTAAACTTATATCTAGGTGCTTGAGGGTATCTATTGTCCTCCTGTTCAAGGTAAATAGCATAGTCATTAGACCCACAGAAATTACAACTTACGTATTCTATCTCAATATTTTTTCTATTCATAACCTTTCCTTAAGAGGAGCGGATTGCAGTGATAGTGTGGGCTTTCACAGGATTAGTAAATTTACCTATTTGAATTATAATAATATATATTGTCATCTGGATTCTTAAAATAGATACTGCATAATTCAATATACTCCTTTGCTGGCACAACAAAAAAGGATTCGGCATAATGTGGTCGATTAGTTTTCAAAAAACGACTATTGAAAGCATTTAATCCTTTGGCATAATGCCCCCAATCTCTTGATTTTTTAATAGACTCCCAATAATTAATCAATCTAATCTTTTCATCAATGACATCTGTTATATCAACTACAATATTGGGAAGTACTGTAGAGTATACTTGAAAGGCCCAAACCTCAAAATCGACATCTTTCATATCTTTGAACGCCTCATAAAACAATTGTACACAGCGTCGATGATCATCATGATCATCAGCAATAAATGGCATGAAAACAGCGTCTGGTTTTAACTTTACAAATATCTCTTTTATTCTCTTTACAATTTCGTTACCTATCTTAATCTCTCTATTATCAAAACTATTAAACCGCCAAAACTCTAAACTAGTCCCAAGCTCTTTTGAAACCCTCTTTGACTCTTCTTCAAGAGTATAAACAGCTTCAGATAGTACCTTGTTCTCTTCATCTTGATATGTTTTTATACTTCCTGATGTCAAATAAACCACCTTAACCTCACAACCGTCTCTTATTAAATGCAGTAGCGTACCACCGGATGAAATAACATCATCATCGGGATGGGGAGATAAAAATAATACTCTTCTTGCTTTCGGCCCTATCATGATAATGGGATCAAGATTCCGCGAAAATCTTTTTGTCTCCAAAACCCTCGATATAGCACTTAAGTCTTTTAGTGAAATCCAGTCCTTTAAGACAAATTTGTAGTTTGCTTCTGAATGATTCTTTAAAGCCAATCCTCTAATAAATTGTTTTATCTGTTGAATCATATATGTGACTATCATAAACTTAGCCAAGTATTAAAATTTTCCTACGGCAAGCTGCAGGGAATACGCTCGCTATATGTTTGAGAAAATATTTGAATCCCCAAATGTAAAAAGAACGTTAAACTCTTCAGGTAAACATACAGTACTGTTTGCAAGAAACAGAGCCTGATGATGCGACTTGACCTTCTCTACCATACCTAGTTCAATAAAATCCTTGACTATATCTTTAGTAATGATTCTGCTACTTATAGTTATTCCGCCCAAACTTCTCGCTACCTTAACAATCGCGTTTATAAGCTCCCTACCGCTGTCTGCAATATTGGGATTATAGATAAACTCATAAATAGACACATGGGATGTGTCTTCTAAGAACTTAAGGATAGATAACCCCACCACCCCTTGGTCAGAATTTCTTATCATCAACGTGTGGTATTGACGCGACAAAGGATTGTCCGAATAACGCCACTTGAGATACGCAGCACTTCTCATTACACCTATATTATATACTGATAGAGCCTCATCGCAAAGCTCATCAAGCATATTGTCCGACGCAGACTTTAGGTCAAAAGGGAAAATTATCTCTGACTTAACTGGAGGACTGTTGATCTCCTTGTATCCTTTCATTTGTACGAAAGGTGATATGAGGGAATGAAGTCCAGCTTTTGATAATACTCCTATTAACCGGCTCTTTTTAGAAGCGTACATATCTATCATCCTTTTCAATGAGAGAATACCTTGAAAATTGATATTCGTATAAGCCATTTCTAAGGCACCGTAGCGCTTCCACAGGATTTCAACAAATTTTTGGGAATGTGTTGTTATTGTAACTTCAAAGTTGCTATTTTTCAGGATTTTCTCACTCATTAGCAACCATATGTACCCTTTTTGTTTAGAATAATCAGGATGAACATAACTGGCGGGATTCGGCACTACGCCTTTCCAATTGCCAAGCATGAAAGGAACATAAATATGATCCCAGTTGGCAACAATCCTGTCGCCATGCTTTACTATGTAACCTGGAACCTTATTATTTCTAAAGGGATTTTTTATCACCCTCCACTCAAAGATATCTTTCCATTCCTCATATGTTATATTATTATATGTTTCAGCGGTTGACTCCAGCTCAAAAAGCTCATCAAGCCTGGATAAATCTAGAACGGAGAAATCATAGTTCTTTACTGCTCCCATGTTACGAAACTCTCTTTCCTTATGCCTTTAACTGTCACTTATTACCTCATCCATCAATAAGAAAATGGATTCATCGCATAAAAACGCCATAGGGAAATCTTTTTTGAATAGTTGTAGATCTTAGACCAATAGATTCGTAATCAGGAACAGATGCGATATCTTCCAACCATGTGATTATAAATCTGAGCCTTGTAAAGGTCTTTATAAAATTACTGATTCACGGTTTAACGCAGTAAGTTTTATTCAGGTATTCAGTTAAAATAGCAATAATTGAAAAAATATACATTAGTTTTTAAAGCCTTTGCCGCATGCAAAATAATTATGTCACCAGAGACTTTAATCATTATTAATTCTTAAGCGCTCAATGATGCCTACCAACCCCCCAATTGTTTGGAATTCTTCAGATTGAAAATCGTCTGTAGAAAATTGTATCCCTAAGCTTTCTTCAAATTCAGTTATCATCTCAACTATACCTGCTGAATCTAATGCACCATTGTCAACATAGTTATACTCAAATTGTTTAGATATGTTTAAATCCTTAACAATACCTTGTTTTGCAAAAAAACCCAATACACTTTCTTTTATATCCAAACTTACTCCTCTTTATGTTTTATATTTGGTCATCATATATGTAGGGTGAAGTTATACTACTCTGAGTTCATAAAGTTGCCACTGGGGAAACTCTTTTGAAAAATGATATGCCCTTGGATCAACAGATTCGTAATCAGGATCTGGCGTTGGTTCTTCCATCCATGTAATTGCAAATCCAAATTTCGTGAGAGTCTTTATAAAACTGCTGATTGACGGTGTAACACCATAGGTTTTATTCAGATATTCGGTTAATATGGTGAAAGGACGGTCATTGTCCCCTAACCATGGCTGAAGCCAGAAGAGATAGTGAGGATCCATACTTATAAAGGTACCTCCTGGTTTTAAGATTCTCTTTATATCCTCACACAATACACCTATGTCAGCAACCTGACCAGACACAATCGGAACAAAATAAAATAGCAGAGCATCACTCATAAAGATATAATCGGCGCTGTTTGTGCTAATATGGTCTAATGCTCCTGCTTTGCTTATGTTAACAATCTCAAAACTTGCTCCGTCTGTTGCATATTCTCTAGCTTGCTTTATATAATCTTCATTTGGATCTATCCCCAAAACCTTTGCCCCTGTAAGGGCCATCAAATTTGAGTAAAAACCTATGCCGCATCCAAAGTCAACAATTACGTCATTCTCTACAAATTTACGCTGAAAATATCTCTTTAAATATTCTCCCTGTATTGACTTATACAGGTTTGTACGTAGACCCTGCAGATCACTGGTAAATTTCTGACGCACCCACCATTCATCTGCAGATTCACGATGAGCCAATATTAATTCCTGTCCTAGCTGCTGATGAAAATTACCAAAGTGTTTACGGTCGAGCAACGATGTTTTAGGCCCAAAACAAGACCGATAGTGCTTTTCATCCTCAATAATCATATAATGACTTATAAAACGTTCAACTAAATCGACATAGTTCAATCTTTCTGGCTCTGACCAAGCTGTTATGTTACGAACATATCTTGTTGGATCAGCAAATAATCCCTTATAGTTAGAAAACCACTTTATTTCCCATACCTTAAATGTTCTTTGAGAATACTTCTGATGCATTTTGTCTTTTGGCAAATACTCACAATCCCTCAACACCTGGAGTGACTCACTCTCCACCCCCAAGTTCGTACGAGCAAAAACATTCATAACTACCCATCTACCATGAGCTTCAGCTAAAACAATCACATCACCTGGTAATTTTCGCATTCTGTAGCTTCCTATTTTAACTGTTGGCTATATTCTAAGGTCTCATTCTCCATGAAATGAAAAACCTTAGGTTTACTGAACAGATCAGCCTGTTCAAACCCCCTGCTGTATGGGACATATATATTTACTAAATTGCCGCCAAATACTATACGTTCGATACAATGCAAAAAGCGGCCATGTGTTTTAACTCTATTAAGGAGACTAATTTTATCTCCGGAAATAAAAATTATCCGCTCAAAATCAACATTTGCTCTCTTTCTGCTCATAATTAATATTTTTGCAAGAAATTGTCGAAATATCTTTCTAACAAAAGCTACTCGACAAAACATCAGTGTAAACAAACGAAAGAGAATGAATTTAAAAGGTGAGGGAAATAAATACTTACTATAATGCATGCCCCCTCTTATTGATACCTCAACGACCTCTTTGGTTTCTTTTATGGAAATATGATTTAGGCCTTTATTATAATCACTGCTTATGACTTTGTTATTTTTTAGCACAATCGCCATCCCTGAGTTAATCTCCTGAGAGAGGACCTCATTATGATTATTAACTCTGCAATAATGATACACTCCTCCCTTCTTTAAATTCATCAAAAGACATTGTCCGTTTTTATTCTTAATTGCAAAGATTCCAGAATCACTAAAATGTTTTTTGAACGACTCACCTAGGAAAGGGAGAGGCTTTATATCTTCTAATATATGAGTGGCGTTAGTATAAGACCATATATAATCATATAATTGTTGAACAAAATATCTATCCTGATAAGATGGATTAAATACAACTCCTTTGCCCAACCCATTACGATAATATGCAGATATTGACTTAGCCGTATCATTTAAAGGAGATAAAATTTCAAAGGTAGAAGGCCAACAGTGTTTTGTGTTCCTGCTTCCAACGATACCACCGAAACGCCAATCTGGCAGAAAGCAGTATTTTAGAATCTCAAGACATTTAACTATCAAACTGAGCATATGATTATCCTGTGAAGACTTCCAGTAGCGACTTAGAAAGGAGAGGGTTGTTGTCAAATAACCTGGATCAAAGAAATCATATTCTTCAAACCAACCTTCTTCATGAAACAACCTTAAGACACGCTTCTTTTTTTCAAGAAACCCATTGTGTATACTCTTGACGTCTGTAATTAAATTAATATTATATAAAGCTAACAAGGCTTGACTTTGATGATTACAAAGATTAGTTTTTTCGTCATTCCTACAAAGCCATAATCCTGACTTTAAGAGTGTAGAAATAATAGCGTTGACTTCCTTTTTACTTAAAGTATCCTTAATAATCAGGAAAGTTTCACTCATTGCCCAAGTGACTATTGCCGTTGCTCCAAATTGTGCCTCATTCTTATAAAACTCATCTAAGAAACCATTATCTCTAATACTCTTAGTCCAAAAGTGAACACCTGCCCTGATATACTCAAGAATAACTTTATTCTGGTAGTAGATATTTGTATTAAAAGGGGTGCTATAGATGAGGGCAAGAAAGTATATCATCTCCTGATCATGACCGGAAGGGATATCAATATTCTTGTCGTGCCAGTATTTCCAATCTGCACAACCATATGTCTGAGAAAGTAAATTTCTATCCAAGCAACCCAATACCCTTGGGGTGTTCTCTATGCAGAACTCTATATACACGGTTGAGTCTATTTTATTAATTGTATAGACCTCTTATTAGTCTGCGTCTGAACTCAAAAAATTCAAAAAAACCTGTCCATGCCTTAAAAATACTATATTTTGATTTTCCTTTCAGGCGAGAAAAGTGGTTAACATCAACCTCCTTAAACCTTGTCGCCCCCCTTCTCATTACTATAGGTATAATATAACGATGATCATTCTTTCGAAGTGAAAGACCCTTTACATAACGAGTCTTAACAGCAGTGTAATTGCTTGCTGAATCATTTAGAGGTGATTTCAATATCTTTTTCATCATAAAATTGTATACTTTTGAAGAAAAAACAGTTACAAAATGATCATTTCGCTTAATCCTTCTCGCATTAACAAGATCGTATTTCTCAATATGCTCCATAATTCTTGGTATGTCTTCTGGGAGTACCTGAAGGTCCGCATCAATGGTTACACAAACATCAAAGCTTGCATTATCAAAACCTGTCTTAAATGCACCCCCCTGTCCACTACGTCTCAGTTGTCTACAAACCTTACATTTATTATCTCTATCACTTATGCCCTTCAAGGTTTTAAGGCTCGAATCAGTACTACAATCATCAATAAAAATAATTTCATGGTTTCTTATATATTCTAGCGACTTAAGGGTAAGCGTGATCCTTCGATAGAGTTCTTCAAGGGAGCCTTTCTCATTGAATACCGGCACTATTATGCTTACGCCATTCACAAATAAATTAAAGCCCTTTATAGATTTTCTCAAATACTGAGCATACATACTCCACTTCACTATCATCCATGTCGGGGAAGATTGGAATAGATATTATCTCCTCTGAAAGTCTTTCCGTAGTTGATAAGTCTTTATCATTATAATGCCCTTTGTAATAGGAGTGAAGATGTACTGGAGGGCAAAAGTGAACTGAAGCGCTTATACTGTCTTGGTTCAATTTATTTACTATTGTGTCCCTGATTTTCTTTTCAACACAAATTGTATACATCTGATATACATGAGTACTATGTTTTGCTATCTCTGGAATCCTAACACCGTCAAATTGTGAAAAAAAAGTATTGTACTTTAAAGCAATCCTTAACCTCTTTGTGTTAAGACTATCAAGTTTTCTGAGTTGAACAAGCCCTATGGAAGCTTGAAGATGGCTCATTCTGAGGTTCATACCTGCTGACACAACCTCCCTCCGATATGAAGAACTGTCTTTTTCTATACCGTGTGATACGAATAAACGTATTTTCCTGAGTAGATCATGGTCATTCAGGGTTATAAATCCGCCTTCACCCGTAGAAATACTCTTTGTTGCATAAAACGAGAAACAGCCCACACCAAAAGAGCCTGCCTGTCTATTTTTGTAAGTCGACCCAATCGTCTGTGCACTATCCTCTATCAACAAGAGGTCCCTTTCCTTTGCGATATCCACAATTCCATCCATTTCACATATCTGGCCTCCATAATGGACAATTATTATTGCTTGTGTTCCTGGAGTCAGCTTTTCTAAGATATATTTTGCATTTACGTTTCTCGTATTATAATCAACGTCTACAAATACAGGTGTTGCACCTGCCAGATGGATCGCGTTGACCGTCGCACCAAACGTAAATGATGGAACCAAAACCTCTCCAGTAATATCGGAACATACAAGAACTGAGTACAATGCAGCAAAACAATTGCTGACAGCTATTCCATAATCTACACCTATGTAGTCGGCAAATTCACGTTCAAAAACTTTTTTGTTTTTTCCATGAGACACCCAGCCGGAACGAATAACTTCAGTAACCTCCTCTATCTCTGCATTATCCATAGATGTTTTTACTAAAGGAATGATTTTCCCCTCAGAAATACTTGTCAAATCATACCCCCATGTAATTTGACAAAATCTATATAGTTTTCAACTCCTTTCTCCAGAGAATATTCAGGTACGTAACCCAATACAGATTTTGCCTTCTCAATACTTAATGTCCCCCTTCTTAACCCTTTTATTTCTTCCTGTTGGAGCTTACATTCTACCTGTGGGAAAAAAGTGGAAATGATATCAGCCAATTCCTTGAGACTTCTGGCTTTACCGTACGACAAATTGAATGTTTGATTGAATGCCTTTTCATTATTTATGCTTAAGATAATACCGGAAACAAGATCGCCAACGTAAGTAAAATCAATGCGATTGCCAATGTCACCTTTCATTATTACTGTTTCGTTGTTCAAGGCACGTCGAATAAATTCTGCAACTACTCTCATATTGGCGTCAGTTGGGCCATAAACGGCGCACGGTCTTATAAGGGTATAATCGTTTCCATTCATCTTTGAAAATGATTCCGTTAAAACTTCACCACAATACTTAGTTCCACCATAAATATCCTTTGGAAGACATGTGTCTTTCTCATCAACAGAATCTTTTACGAAATCTCCATAGACATAGCTGGACGAAATGTAAATGAATTGCTTGATGTCCTTAATAGCCCGAACGGCTTCCAACAAGGCACAGACACTCAACAGGTTGTTGTTTACACTATCTTCGAAAAACTCGTTCGCCAACCTTACGATAGGAATTGCCGTAAGGTCTATGATAACGTCCGGCTCAAAGTCAGTTAATACTTGATTCAGATGATACTTATTACATACATTTCCTCTTACAATCTTAGTTTTATCCCTTAAGTTACTCATTCGAAAATGTAATTTAGATTCATAATTCGAAACCAGTGGGGGAAGATAATTTACGAAGTTGTCATAAATGAGCACATTATTTTTTAGTTCTGACAGCTTTAAAGCCAAGTGGTAACCGATAAAGCCGGCGCCTCCAGAAATAAATATTTTTAGGTTTCTGCTCATTATCCTGAATTACCGTAATTATTTATTTTGTACATAACTTAACATTTTTTCTTTTATGGGCTTGCCGGTGGGTGTTTTATTAATTTTACCTACAAAGCAAATTGTGGGTATTTTATAAGGCGGCAATTGCTCACGGAGATATTCCAAAAGCTTCTGTTGCGCATCCTCTCTGGTAATATTTTCCTTTATGACTACGGTAGAATAAATTTGCTCCCCCAGTATTTCATTTGGAACTCCAAAAGTATAGGTATCCACAACAAATGGTTTCCTAATAATAAAAAAATCTATTTCTGACGGATAGATGTTAAAACCACCCTTGATTACAATATTTTTAATGCGACCGGTAACATACACCAAACCGTCTTTTATATGTCCTACGTCACCGGTTTTAAACTGCCCATCCTCGGTAAACCCCTCACACCTTTCACCAAAATAATTTTTAAAGGGATAATTACCTTGCACAATGAGCTCTCCCGCGTCAGAGACCTCAATAGACATACCATTAATTAATAACCCCGTACTTTCCTTGTCCATGCAATATTTATTCTGTGAAGATATAAATAGTGTTTCCGTTATTCCGTAATTAAAATACACCGGCAAGCTGATGCGCCGTTCAAAATTCCTCTTTTGCTCGCTATCCAAAGGAGCAGTGCCACAAATAGCAAAACGCACATTTGATTTCTTTCTAAATCCATCACAAAAAGTATCTTTTACCATTTTATTTATTAAGTAGAGAATCGTAGGCACAATTGACAAGACTGTGCTTTTGAATGTTATTACATTTTCCAGGTAGGTGGTGCAGTACAGGGGAGTAAATCTTTTATCCAGTACAATGGAAGCACCCGTCCACAATGGCATCATAAAGGTAATATAAAATCCATTTGCGGTACAAAGGGGTAATACCGAATGAATGATATCCTTATCATTTAGCTCCACGTGTTCAGCCCATGCCCTCATATTCTCGTAGATTTCCCGTATATTCTTTGGCGCCCACTTGCTTAAACCTGTGGTCCCAGATGTAGCAAGGTGAATGTAATTGTCACTTGCTTTTTTGTTAGTGCCTGCTCCAGATATAATTTGCTCATACTGAGTAGAATCATCTGAAATTGTGGTTATCACAGAAGCACCCGTTTCTTGAAAGACGTCCTTATCGATCTTGCTTCGCAAACTATTGGAAACTATGTAGTGAGTGCATGGCAACATTCTTATTTGATTGCCTATATTGGCTTTTGTCCAGTCGGGTTGAAAGACAAACAGCTGGCAATTTAACTTTATAAGAGCAAGACTGGTTAAATAGAAATTTATGCTGTTTTCAAGAATTATTCCTACAGGAGACGAGTGCTGTATGTAATCCTGAAGGTTCACCGTACATCGGGAGACTTTATGAGCAAGCTCACTGTACGTGATCTTCTGATTTAAAACGACGTCGTATATAAATATATTATCTCCAAAATTATCGACCACTTCCTGAAAACGCTCCATAAAATAGTCAGCTCTTAATTCACTATCAGTCTTAAACATAACTCTTTCTATTGAATGTTAGTACCGACTGTCCCTTTGGCAATATCACCTCCCTGGAAAGACCGTTCTTACCATAAACGGTAAATTTCATGTTTACAGACGGGGCTCCGGTAGCTTTCATGGTGATGCTACCGTTGCTTTCCATTGTATCCTTAAACTGAACGGAAATATAGTTTTTCAAATAATTAACAACAGAAACATCGTCCATTAAAACTGGAGCCAGCTTTTCACTCTCCAATTTCCTTAAAATCCCTTCCAGTATTTCTCTTATTTCATGGGGAGAAAACCGCAACATTCGAAACTCGTGCGTAGACAGTATCGCCGGAAAGCCAGATAAAAATGCTCTACGTACGGCAAAATACCCCCTTTGTACAGCTTTTGAAACATCGCCTTTCCCGTTTATTTTTGAACATCGCTTTAAGAAATCCCATCGATTATCCTGTTCGTATTTGAATTTATTGTGATCCTCGAAATTCAGATAAAAGAATCCGTCTTCGTAATAACCGTAACCATAAGACTGATGTCCAATGGGCATACTAACAAAATGATTATTTTTGGAACGTGGAGGAGTGTTCATAATCCCTGCTTTAATCCCCATGTCTTTTAATACTGCTATTGCATTGGCTCCTATGGAATAAAAGTGCGTATGGGTTACAGGAGAGTAATGAATCTTAAAGTTTTCAGAATATGCCTTTAGATATTCTTTATTTTGATTTAAAACATCTGAACTATAGTCCTTCTTCTTAATTATATCTTTCCAAAAGGAATGTTTCCATCCTCCCGCATGCGGTGTAAAACGGATGGAAGGGTAATGCATTTCTCTAAACGAAAGCATTCTATCAGCTAAAACGTCGAACATAAGCAAGCCGACATTGGTAAAAAAGCCGGTTTTACCGATTTCCTCTAAATGTCGCTCGGATTTTTCCAATGTACAGTCGTCAAGCTTCAGGAACAAGAACCTTGGACATTCTTTTACTACAAGTGGTTTCTTTGCCGCGTTAATTATAAAGAGCTTATAAATGATTAATGTTTCATTAAGACTTCCGGCATCATCCCGAATAACGCTTTTCTGATCCATTAAATAGTGAAAAACTTTTGTCCGGTGTGTGATATTACGATATATGCCGAAAGAACGTCCACTGTCCAGCTTGAATATGGATGGCTCTTTGTCGTCGCACTTGCTCACGTTGGCATTATCAACAAGGTAAATACCTTTCTCCTTGTAAAATCTAATTTCTAAGGGTTTTTCTATTTTGTAGTGATTAATCTTGAAACTTGGCTCACTAACCTTAATACCACTTGATACATATCTTTGTATTTTACCTTCTGGAAGCCAGCGATCTCTAAGGTTACAATTGTTTAGCAGTGAAACATAGTCACAATTTAAAATGTTCACACCGTCTAACGCTTCAATATCCCTCATGCCAGAACATTCTTCTATTATCCTTTGCTGCCCTATAATTAATAATGAAGAGTTCTTGAAATCAGAAATATTTAATTCTTTATTGCAAATGTCGACTTCCATAAAGAAAAAACCAAACTTCCTTAAGGCAAGACCAATTGTCTTTGCATACAGTTCATATGATTCCTTGTTTTTAGAATTAACAAGAGAAACAATTTGACCATAAGATGTCTTGTTATTTAATGCGATAACAGGTTTTGGGACAGTTGCATTCTTATTGAGTTTATTGGAAATACCTGAAAGACTTTGGAGTTTTTGATGAAGCAGCTTATTGTGAACAAAGTATTTAATCGGCGCTAATTCTCCTAAAATAAGAATCACATACTCCAGATCAAGAAATACCGGCTTTCTAAAGAAAAACAAAATATGATTACCACAAATTTTTATACAATAATGCTTTTGACCAATCTCTTTTAAAGACTTTTTATCAACAAAAGCGGTCCTAATAAAGCAAATGCCGATAATATATTCTTCAAAATGAGGAAATAAAAGATGGTTTATGTTTTTTTCAGCGTACACACCACCGTTCTCCACAGTAAAAAAAGCGAGGTGTATAATCTTGAGAAACTGAAAGAAATCTATAAATCCCGTTACACTTGCTCCCACCGTTAAGGCAAACGTAGAAGCGTATTTTTTTACAAAAGACGATCTCTTTATATAACGTTCCTTTAGGTATGAGGAAAATTCGAGGGAGTAATATTCAGATACCCCAATAAGATCTTTGACAAAAAAGGAAGAGTACATTACTAATACGTAATTAATAAAGCGAAGGTTTTAATTTTGAAGAAACTGATTTTCTCTTGCCGGGACCAAAACTTTCAATTTCTTCAAAGTCTATGTTCATTTCATAACCGAGAGATTCTTTTATCTTTTCTTCTATTTCCTGAATATCCCGTTCAAGGCTGTTTGATTCAGGGTTTTTGCAATAGAGAACTTTAATACAACCAGTTGAATCCTGAAGAATCTGATATTTCTTCATTGAAAAATAGTGGCGAAAAATAGACCAAAATATTTGAGGAGAAAACAGCTCATTTTTCTTGTTTATGATAAAATTGTCTGTCCTACCTTCAAGAGCCTTCATTAATTTAAGCCCTCTACCACAAGCGCAAACATCAGTTGATTCAATGCCAATATCTCCCTGCCTGTACCGAATAAGGGGCATTGTGTAATTATATAAGCTTGTAATGATTATCTCACCACGTTCCCCTTTTGGTACTTGTTTTCCATCCTTTACAAATTCAAGGACAACACTTTCCATATCAATGTGATAACCCTCGTGTTGTTCACATTCCCAAGCAATACGTTTGAATTCCTCCGTCGTATAGAAATCATAAAGTTTTGTATCAAAAACGTTATTTATATATTCCCTCATCCTCGGTTCTAGTAGTTCACCGTTCGTAACTACAATACGCGGTTTGATTACTTTGCTGCCCCTTCTTTCGACCTCTTTCGCCACGAGAAAAATATTGGTCGGATAGCCATAGAGAACATCACATTTTCCTATTTTTATAATATCATCTACTATTTGAGACGGAGAATTTCTCATATTAACATCAATAGGATTAAAGACGTTCAGTCTTTGTTGAAGCCCAGCCGAGTTTTTCCTGTGATAGCGGTTTGCAACCCAGTCAGGGTCAGATATTGTAACAAAAGAATCCCCCCATTTATATCCAGCCTCTATAAATGAACGCAGGTTGTTCACCTTGCTAAAATCATCGTCTTTCTCTCCGTAATAAATTTTCAAAGGCATTCCGGTGGAACCGGAGGTGTGCATTTCTAGGCATTGAGAAATATCAGCACCTGGTCTCACAAAATCTTCAGGCCTTTTCTGGATATCCTCTTTGGTAATAATGGGCAAGCGCTCCAAATCCTGCACTGTTAAAACAGGATATTTATCAAGCTGGAGCGACTTGTAGATATCTTCATAATACGGTATATTAATGCATGCATAATCTATCATGGACCGGAGTTTATTATTCTGCAACTCAACAAGTTCGTTCGCTGATTTCCATGCTTCATTTTTCAAATAAAACAAATTGTATATTTTCCGAATCAACGACATGGTGATACTAATTCCCTTGTTTCAGTATTAGAGGCCCCAGGTTTTTAATAACGCTTAACGGCATTTTTTTCCAAAATAATCGGAATAACCCGCCCGCATTATGATCATCTCTTTTCTTCGTATTCGAAAAATCACCGATATTGCAAAAGTTAATTAATTCTTCCTTTGTGGCCCAACCCTTCTTAAAATATTGTGCACCTTTATTAAATTCAGATGTTACGCCAAAATCAAAAGTTTTATATTTATTTGCAATACACCACTTGATTTCTACCCAATGAAGGGCCGTGTTTACCTGATATTTTTTTAATCTGAAATCCGTTATCGTTCCCCAGTTTTGCAAAACATATCTATTAGAAGGATCTATAAGAAACAATTTGGCAGCCACAGGCTCATTATTAATGTAAGCGAAAACTATTTTTGCCATCCCCTTCGGAGCAAAAACATCCCAAATAAGCCTGAAAAAAAGCTCCGAATGACCTGGCAAGCCGATACCTTTTGACCAGAATATGTAAATCTTATAAAATAGATTTATACTATCAGGACGGTCTGTAACTTCAGCACGAACACCAAATTTTTTGGCGCGTCGTACGCTATTCCTAACATCTTGGCGAAAACTTTCAAACAACTTGTCCTCACCAATGCTAATATTTACAATATAACGATAATAGGTTTTATAAATACGTATCTGATCTTCAGGAATTGCAGTAAAAACCCGTTTGTCCGCAAATTTAATATCAACGTTGCAAATTTTTAATTCATTCTGTAAAGCAAGAAGCTTACTAATAATCATTTCATAAATGGGAATTTTATTAGCTACGTCAGGTCTGAATACAGCACCTCCCTCTATATGATAAGGCATGGATTTAAGTGAAGAACCAAATAAGAAGCTTTTAGTATAAAACAGAGGGTATCCTGCTATTATTTTATCACTATCGTCTCTAACTATTAAATACAATGGCTTAAAGCCATAAGCCTCTTCAAAAATAGAAGACCACTCAAAATAATGAAAAAAATGATGGTCTGAACTGGTTATAAAACCATTCCAATCGGTACAAATACTTTTATCTGCAATGTCCACTTTCATAGGATTAACACATCTCAATCCAACATATTTTATTGAACACAACAGTGTGCCTTAATGCATATTTATTTAAATAAATATCTTTCCCTATCATTCTACAGCTATTTCTATTATATGATCCTTTCAAGGACATTCGCAATCAGCCTATATTGTAAAACTAATTTTAATTTATTTTTGAAAGGTACATACTGTTTAATCTTCATTATTAAGTATGACTTGAAATTACTTTGCATTAAATACCTTTCATAATTTTCATCCATCCGCTTTTCGGCTGCGGTTTTTACCTTGATTAATTCAACATCAGACATATCTGTAAAATTTGCAATTATGCCATGCCTGAGCGTATGAAAACTATCTTCCGCAGGTTTACTTAACACTTCTAACAGATTTTCATGACTTTCAATCACTCCCTTGTTGATGTGTTCAAAGAAAAAACTGGTTCCAGGGTAAGGGATTACAATAGATAACCTTTTTGGTGGAAGATTAAGTTCCTTGACAAGATTAACGGTATCATTTACTGTCTTTTTATTTTCACCTGGAAAACCCATCAACAGATTGTATCCTACATGTATTCCTGCTTCTCTGATATATGAAACAGATTCTTTGATATCTTCAGGCGTTGTCTGTTTGTCCATTACTTTAAGCATCTCACTGCTTCCGGATTCTATTCCAAGATCCATCCTCAAACACCCTGCGCCCCTCATCAGTTTCAAATGATCCAAAGACAGACCGCGTGCTCTTGTTGTACAACGCCAAAATATATTTAAAGCCCCTATCTTTAAACAAAACTCTTCCAGCCACTTATTGTTGTGATATATAAAGAGTTCATCAGTGATTGAAAAATAATTTATTTCATATTTTGTAATAAGGTGTTTTAATTCATCCATTATGCTATCTATGCTTCTCTTTCTATATTGCTTTACAAGTTTTCCACAGAACTTACATGAAAAAGGGCATCCTCTCCCTGTTAAAACATCAAGGGCTCTTATTTCACGATGGACCATAGACATTGCATATTCATCCCTGTGCAAGTTATATTTAGGGATATCAAACAAATCATAAGCTGGTATCTCAATATCATCAATATGCTTTTCCGCAATCCTTGTTCCATCATTTATTTTTATTGAACCATCTTCTTGTTTGAACGCAATATTCATTACTGAAGAGGGATTATCCAGGTTCTCCAACAATTTTAATATTGTCGTTTCCCCTTCTCCTAAAACACAAAAATCAACTTCGGTTTTATTCAGAACTACATTATAGCTGTGTGTTGATAGTGGCCCACCTAAAATGATTTTAATATCTCTATTAATATTGCTTTTAATGTCTTTTGATAAATCTCTTATTCTCAGATAATTAGGAGCGAATCCACAGTAACCGACAATGTTATATTTAGTATCTTCTAACTCAGCAAGAACATCTTTTTCTGCATAATCAAGAATCTGAAAATCTATACATTTGACATCATATTTCCCTGTCGCCCTTAATTCTGCAGCAATATACCCAATGCCAAGCGGCATAAATCTCTGATCTTCAATACCACGCCCCCTAGGCATATTAACAAGTAATATCTTCTCCTTATTCTCAGTCATATTTCCCTCCTAAAAAGCCAAGTGGCTTTTATTGTCAAAGTCTATAAATATTCCAAAAAGTATAGGAATATCAAACATCTTATAATGCCGAGAAACTGGCACTTAGGCTCTATCTCTATGAGTATCAATGTGATTCACTACAACTTTTGGAATAAATCTATAACGAATATCTACTTCGTAAAACATCATGTTTGAAAAACTTATTATAATAATGCTTTAAATTATATTTATGATAATGCATAACAAAAAGAGTGCTTCCCATAATCCATCACAAATGTTGCGCTTGGCACATCTTTGAAAAGACAGAATTTTTATCTTTATATAGTTCATCAAAACCTCCTTCGTCCACAACTCTTCCATCCTTTAAAACATAAATATAATCACAATTCTTTACAGTTGATAGCCTGTGAGCAATTATTACTATCGTGCGCTCACCCTTCATTGAATTGATGCTCTGCTGGATAAGCATTTCCGATTCGGTATCGAGCGAAGAAGTTGCCTCGTCAAAAATCATTATCTCAGGTTCCTTAAATAATTCTCTTGCAATAGCAATTCTTTGGCGCTGTCCTCCTGACAATTTAACACCCTTATCTCCAATTATTGTTTCATCTCCCATTTCAGATTCATTGATGAATCCATCACAATTTGCCAATATAGCAACATCTTTAATCCTTTTCTTGCAGATATCATCCCGACTGTCACATTCCCAGAAAGATATATTGTTTGCAATCGTATCATTAAATATAACCGGCTCCTGAGTTACATAACCAATGATATTCCTGAAACTTGACAACTCTAGTTCCGAATAATCTATACCATCAATACTGATTTTCCCGGACTGTGGTGTTAGCAAACCTGTAACAATATCAAACAGAGTAGTTTTTCCTGCTCCTGATTCACCAACAATACCTATGGATTTATTTTTATGTATTGCAAGGTTTACATCAAAAAACACCTGCTTTGAACCATAACTGAAATTAACATTCCTAAGTTCTATTGCCTTATTAAAAGCATTAATCTGACGATTCCCTGACTTCTCAATGTTATTATTGAGAATCCGGTCTGCCTTACTCATCACCTCCAATCCTCCTAAACCTGCATTAAATTTCTGCCAGTCTGATTGAAAGCAAAAAACATAATTAAATGCCTTATAAAAGAAAATTACCAACACAAATATCTCTGCCACTGATTTTCCCTGAATTTTCACACAATAAAGAACTAGTCCTGATACAAATAAAACAGATACAGGTTCTATTATTGAAGCAGTTAAAGAAATCAACACAGTATTCTTAAATTTATAAATATAATTCTTGTTAATTTTTGTAAAAAGATGTTTAAATACATGAGTAAAA
>Ga0187827_10002906_pt1 | contig 22846 bp, 21 predicted proteins | sample ETNtaG_39_FD_167969 | JGI IMG/M metagenome (GOLD analysis project Ga0187827, IMG submission 167969) | Marine microbial and viral communities from oxygen minimum zone, Eastern Pacific Ocean - ETNP2014_SV_150_PacBio MetaG (Illumina Assembly) | ecosystem: Environmental > Aquatic > Marine > Hypoxic... | reverse complement strand
TCGCCAAAATGGAAGCTGGCGATCCCTTCGCTGGATTTACTCATTCGGTCCTTGTCGACTCTTTGAAGATCTGAGCCGCTGTGGCTCCCTCAGAGAGGCCGAGGTCTCGAAGTGTCGGTTCAACAGTCTTCAGCCTGTAGGAAGTCTTAAAGATCGACACAAGAGAGCAAGCCGCGCAGATATTTGACCGACTGCTCGTGGGGTTCCCTGCGCAAAAACAGAGGGCTAAAACGTTTAGGAGAGGCTAAAAAAAGACAACACCAGGTTTAATTCCTCAAATCACTCAATCACCAATCACCTAATCACCAATTCATACCTCGTACCCGTTCTCAACCAGCGCCTCTTGTAAGAAATCAAAACTATATAGTCCGTCAGCTGTTTTCCATCGCCCGACGGCATCCGGCCGCACGATAATCCGTCCCAGTGGAAAGCCCAGGAATTCTTCCAGACGTTGTAATGTCTGTTCCTGTTTCAACACGAAATCTTCAAAGCGGACAAGCAGGACGTTCTCCGGCAGAGGCGTAACCTTCATGAGCTGATACTGATACTGCCAGGAGATCGCACGGCGTTTTCTATTATCGTCCGTCCCAGGATATGCGATACCGAACCTGCTCAGATCGTCCGTCTTATGACCGGCTAATATACCATCGCGTGGGTCCCTGATCCAGTGGATATATTTGATCTCTGGAAACATCCGAGCAATCCATGGGTAGACCAGGGTGGTCTCGGGTATTTTCCAACCTCTATGCTCCGTTTTGCTGTTTAACACATCTTCAAGATACGATTCGATCAACGCGGTGAACTCCGGGTCAATATCCATCTCTAATATCCTGGAGAAATCCCAGGTCAACCCGCCGTTCCAGGTCACGTATTTAGCGAAAATCCGGCAGGCGTCATACATTTTTCCCGGCGGGATCTTGTCGCCCGAGCTGTTTATGGCAGCGCCCATGAACACCCCGCTGGCATATAGCGTGTGCGACATAGCTCTGGTGCCGGAGTGCCCCCGGCCAATGATGGTGATTAAGGACATGGGATCTCTTTCTATTATCGCCGTTTAGCAGATGGTATAGATTGTATCAGGGAGAATAAAATAACGACTGCTAAAGTGTATCAGAGAATGGATGCAGGCAAGGGATTTATGGCAGGCGCTAGGCGGTACAAGTTCATTGCCCACCTGCCGTTCTTACCCTGCCGGTGATTCCGCAGGCTCGGTCGCTGGCTCTTCTCTACTTGAGAAAATACGGGCGAAGAGCGTTGTGAAATCTTGGAGGATGAAATAGCCGATCGGAACCAGGAGCAAGGTGATCGATGTAGCAAATAGCACGCCGAAGGCAAGGGAGACCGCCATCGGGATCAGGAACTGGGCCTGCAGGCTTTCTTCCAGCAGCATGGGCGTCAGACCGGCGAACGTGGTGAGCGAGGTCAGCAAAACCGGTCTGAAACGCGCCATACCCGCATTGCGAATGACCTCAAGCAAATGCAGACCCGATTCACGACCCCGGTTGATGAAATCCACCAGGACCAGGCTATCGTTTACAACGACCCCGGACAGGGCCACAATGCCGAACAGGGAAAGCAGGGAGAGGTCGATCCCCATGATGAGGTGTCCCCATACCGCACCGACCACCCCGAACGGAATAGCGCTCATGACGATAAGCGGCTGGACATAGGATTTGAACGGGATAGCAAGCAGGACGTAGATCACCATCATGGCCGCCAGAAAACCGGACCCCAGACTGGCCATGGATTCCGCCTGATTTCGTTGCTCTCCTTCGAGAGAATACATCAAACCGGGATGTTTGGCCAGCAAAGTCGGCAGATAGGTGGTCGTCATATCATCTAAAATCTCATTGGCATTGGCCTTGACATCGTCAACGTCAGCCGTTACGGCAATGACACGGCGACGGTCGACCCGCCGGATATTCGAATACCCTCGTCCTATTTCCGCCTGTGCAGCCAGAGAAAACGGCACTTCCGCCCCGTTGGGCGTCCGGATGCGCATATTTTCCAGATCTCCCAGCGATTGCCGTTCGGTTTCGGGATATCGGACCATAACCCGAATATCGTCGCGACCCCGCTGGATACGCTGCGCCTCTTCACCGTAAAATGCCTGACGCACCTGCCGGGCCAGGCTGGAAAGCGTGACGCCCAGAACTTCTCCTTCGGGCTTGACATTCAATTTCACTTCCTGTTTGCCGGCCCGGAAACTGTCACTGATGTCAAAGACGCCGGGATAGTCCGCCAGCTTCTGCTTCAGTTCTGCGGCGGCCTGCTGAAGTTGAACATAATTGCCGCTCGACAACTCGATATTGATTGATTCGCCTGAATTGAACAGCGAGGACACATAGGTCAGTTTCACCGCATCCGGTATGGGACCGACCAGATCACGCCAGCGATTGGCGATTTCCAGACTACCGATGGTACGGTCTTCAGAACGGGCCAGGGCCAGGGTCACCTCACCGAGATGGGCGGCGCTGGAGACACCAACAGCCGCGCCGCCATTTTGCTGCTGCTGTGCCGCATACGGCTGCTCTCCTATGGATGCCATAATGTGGGCGATTACATCGGGGTTATCTTCAGGATATGTTTTTATCGCCTCTTCCCGTAGTTCCTTTTGAAGTTGAATCGCGCTTTCTTCGATCCGGGCAATGATCTGATCCGTGACATTGACAGGGGTACCCTGCGGCATGGTCAACCCTGCGGCCACGAACTCGCTCTCCACGGCCGGGAAAAATTCAAACTTTATCCAGCCTGCGCCGACAATGCCGATGGTAATCAGCATGGTACCGAAACCGATCGCTACGGAGGCATATCGCCAATCAAGCGCTTTTTCCAGTAACGGGGCATAGATGTTATTGATGAATCGTTTGAGCTGATAGGTTACAAAATCCTGCACATTTCGTAACCATCTTTCACCATAAAAAATCGCCAGGTAAAATGGATAAAGCAGCCAGAAGATATTCCGCCGCGGCGTATCGCGATGCGTCGGCTCGCCGTGGCGCAGATGCGCGGGTAATATCAGCAACGATTCAACCAGCGAAAAAAGCAACATTAAAATGACGATGGTAGGAATGACTTTGAAGAATTTCCCCATAATCCCGTCAACAAACAACAGGGGAGAAAAGGCGGCGATAGAGGTCAGGACGGCAAAAATAACCGGGGTAGACACTTCTCTGGCCCCCTCTATAGATGCCTTAAGCGCGTCCTTACCCCTTTGCTGATGAACATAAATATTTTCACCCACGATAATGGCATCATCCACCACGATGCCAAGTACCACAATAAAGGCGAACAGCGACAGCATATTGACGGAAGTGTCCACCTGCGGCATAAGCCAGAAGGTACCGAGAAACGAAATCACAATACCCAGAGCGACCCAGAACGCCAGGCGAATACGTAAGAACAGCGCCAGGCAGAGGAATACGAAAAGAAACCCTAACTGGCCATTGTTGAGCATTAAATCGAGGCGGCCCTGAAAAATACGGGACTGATCCTGCCAGGTGGTTAATTTGATTCCATCCGGAAGACGGGCCTGTTTTTCTTCGACATAGGTATGAACGGCTCCTGCTATATCGAGAATGTTTTCATCGCCTACGCTGAAAACCTGGAGTAAGGCCGTGGGTTTGCCGTCGAAACGGGAAGATTGATCCGTCTCTGCAAAGCCGTCAACGACCCGGGCGACATTGCCCAGCATAAGTCGGGTGCCGTCCGGGCGAGAACGCAGTGCGATCTGATCAAACTCCGTACCACGATAGGCCTGCCCTTTGGAGCGGAGTAATATCTCGCCGCCCGATGTTTTGACCGATCCACCGGGCAGATCAAGCGAGGAATTCCGTACCGCCTGGACGACCTCTGAGAACGTCAGGCCGTAGCGGCGCAGGGCGAATTCGGAGACCTCTATGGAAATTTCGTACGGTCTGACGCTGGCCAACTGCACCTGACTGACAGCAGTTTGAGCCAAAATATCTTCACGAATCTGCTCTGTCAGGATTTTCAGGGTCGCCTCATCCGCATTACCGGATACCGCCACATTGATCACCTGACGCCGGAATATAATCTCCCGGATGATGGGTTTTTCCGTCTCTTCCGGGAAGGTCGAGATGGCGTCCACCCGGGATTTGACATCCTCTAACAATCTACGTCCATCAAAACCGGATTCGACCTCGATGGAGATAGTACCTACCCCTTCAGACGCAGTAGAGCTGAGCTTTTTGATTCCTTCAAGATCCTGTATTGCTTCTTCAATTCGAACACAAACGCCTACTTCCACTTCTGCTGGGGCGGCACCTAGATAGGGTACCGAAACAACAATCAGATCGGCCTCGAATTCCGGAAAAATCTCCATCTTTATGGATAAAATGGTCAGTAAACCGCCCACAACGATGGTCAACATCAGTAAATTAGCCGCTACGCCGTTTCTAGCGAACCAGGACAGCATCTTATTCATTGGGCCGCTCCTTCCTGAACGGTCGGTGTTGTTGATTCTTCCTGGAACACCCGGACCAACATCCCATCAATCGGTGTGTCGAGGGCGGAAAGGCAAATACGTTCCCCTTTTTGGATCCCTCCCTTGATAATCGCCCTGTTGGATTCCATCCGCAGTACGTCGACCGTCCGGAAGCGCAACCGATCTTCAGAATCGACCACCAGCACCTGGTCATAGCCACGCATGGCTGCACGGGGTATGACGATCACGTTTTCGATCTTGTGACCGCTGATCTCAGCCTCTACAAACATGCCTACACTGAGCGGAGGGCGGTTCGGGTTATTTCCACGACCGTATGGATTCTGTATTCGGGCTACAGCGATTACCATTCGGCTTTGGGGATCAATCTCGCCCGCCAGGCGGACCAATCTGCCGGTCCACTGGTATCGTTCACCGGCAAAGCGTGCATTAAGCGTGACATCCGTCCCTCTGGAAGACGACTGCTCCCCTCGAAAATGCATAGGTGCCGCGAAATAGGCGAGTTGGTCATCCGGCACCGGGAGGCGTACTTCCGCATAATCGACGGCATAGATGGTAGCGACCTGATTACCACGATTTACAAATTGTCCTACGTCAACCATTTTCTGTCGCACACGACCTGCATACGGCGCCCTGATCCCTGTCCGTTCCAGATTCAGTTCGGCCTGACGCAAGGCGGCCCTGGAAGCCTCTATTCTGGCACGGGCTTGCGCCAATTGCGGTTTTCTTGATACAAGGGCGTTCGGGTTGCCATCCCCCAGGGCTTGCCACTCCTGGAGAGCGGCCCGCGCTTCTTCTTCTTCAATGCGAAGGGTCGTTGCATCCCGAGCTGTGTCTGCTGCTGCGCGGATAACCGCTAATTCGGCATCCCGCTGATCAAGCTGAACAAGCAGGTTATTTTTTTCAAAAAAGCCACCGGAGGCAAAGGCCGGGGATACATATACGACCTGGCCTGCCACCTCAGCCGAGAGGCTACTTTCCGTACGGGGCATGACAGCGCCCTGTGAAAATACGGCAAGCTGTACTGTATCTGTGTCGGCCGTCATAACGCGAACCAGCGGCGGTGGTATTTCGGGTACCCGGGTTTCTACCTTCGGGCGGCTGTTCACAAGCACCGCAGCAATCAGTACCGTCCCGGTTAAAATCCCTACTGGGAGGATGGTTTTCATAGTTTGATTCACAATGTATAGCTCCACTCATTTGGTGATTTGGTGATTGTCTGATTGGAAGAAATAAATCAACAAATCAACAAACCACGAAGTACTCGCAATGTGTCCGCAGGACACTTGCCATCAGTCAATCTCTCCAAAACCTCCGCCCAGGGCCAGATACAGATCCACCCGGGCGTCAAGCCGCTGGCGGCGCACCGTCAGGTATTGTCCCTCCGCTTCGAAAGCCCGTCGTTGAGAACCCAGTAGGGTAATGACGTCACTGACCCCGCGTGTATATCGATTCTCCGCCAGTTCTCTGGCGGCTACGGCCTGCTCCGAGGCTTCGCGCAGGGCGTTTTCCCAATCTCGCAAGTAGGTTTCTGCCATGAGCGCAGATTCCACCTCGCCATAGGCGCGTAAGGCCTGTTCTGCAAAGCCGGCCAAGGCTTGTTCCTGGTTGGCTTCCGCCAGTTTAATACCGGCACGTAACCGGCCGCCCTGGAAGAGTGGTTGCAGCAGGTTTCCGGCGAAACTCCAGACGATGAAATCGCCGCTGAGCAGATTGGAGAGGTTTGCGCTCGATGCACCGCCCGAGCTGGTCAGACTGAAACTCGGGTATCGGGCGCGTTTGGCAACCTTGACCCGTGCATTCGCTGCGGCGACCTGTCGTTCTGCAATCATCAAATCCGGTCGTCGGGCAATCAGATCTGCCGGCAAACCAGCAGGAATCGGAGCGGGCATGGGCAGCAGATCCTGCGCGATAGCCAAGTCAGCGGCAGGATACCGACCTAGCAGAATTTCAAGCTGGCGGACCAACCCGTCGTACTGCTGTCGCCGCTGCGCTACCACAGCCTCTGCGGTGGCTACGTTCGATAAAGAAAGACGTAGATCAAGCGGCGGACGCAGGCCGCTTTCATACCGGGTCTGAATCTGATCATTGACCGCCTGAAAATTGTCACGGGTCGACTGGGCCAGATCCAGTTGCCGCCGGGCCTCAATGGCGGCAAACCATGCTTTGGTGGTCTGTCCCGACAGCGACAGCCGTGCCCCCATATGATCCGCCTGAACCCCCTGGTAGTCTGCCAATGCGGCGGCCTTGTCATTCCTTAAACGCCCCCAGAGATCGATTTCCCAATTCAAGTTGGTAGAGACCCCATAGGTCGTCGCAGTGGTGCTCAGCACACCGCCACCACCACTGCCCGGAATGGGAAAACCGATAAAGTTCTGACGACGTTTTGCCCCGTTAAGACCCAGGCTGACCTGAGGAAACAGCGGCGCCCCTACAATAGTCGCCTGCGCACGAGCAGCCTGTACGCGTTGGGCTGCCGCTTTCAAGTTATAGTTGTATTTCAGAGCATTTGTGATAAGCGAATCCAGTTGAGTATCCTGGAAATCGCGCCACCAGTTGATTTTTATACGCTGGCTATCCGATGGCGTTGGTCTCGCTGTCCAGGCGTTCGGCACCTGACTTTTCACGGGGGACGGCTGCATTTTCTGTGCGGAGGCACACGAAAAGACCAGTATCGATGCCGTCAGGATAGCGTGTATCCTTCTCATGACGGTACTCCTTCATCCCACGTTTTAGGTGATGCCGGTACCGAGCAAGGCGCCCGCATACCGGCCGACAGGAAGGTAACAAAATGATTCAGCGGCGTTTCTTTCGTGATCAGATCATAGTGCGTCTCATCGAGCGTTGGCGGGGCGTTCTCGCGTGGGAAAGGGTCCACCAGCACCATGACCATAGCGCCGACCAGAAATTTGAAACGTGATACAAGTTCTTCATGGGGCAGATGGGGCAGCGCGCGGCCGAATGCGGCAATGAAACGGCGGCCGACTTCAAGAAAACGTACATGAATCACCTCATGCATCTCCGACGGACCGCTGTAGATGCGCCCCATCAGTTTCATGAAATGCTTGCTTTCTCTTTTTCGTAACCGTTTCAGCGCAGGAGCTATGAAGGCTTCTACAAGTTCTTCCACAGGAGGAGGCGTGTCGCCGGCTGCTGTCTCGGAGGCGTTCAGACGGCGAAGACGATCTGCATTGAGCGGATCAAGCCGGCGGGCGAAGATGGCCTGAATAAGACCTTCCTTGGACCCGAAATGATAATGCACCGCAGCCAGGTTGACATCCGCCTGGGAGGTGATCCTACGGAGAGAGGTGGCGTCTATGCCTTGCTCAGCGAAGAGACGCTCAGCGACATCGAGCAGGTGGGTTTTCGTATCTGTCGTTTCCATACATACCCCTTGGTTTATATCTCCAAGAAATGAGATGCTCTGCCCTCTTAAAAGGTTACATTTTATATGCAAAAACCAAACGTTTCAATGGATCGTTTGAATCAAACGACTGTTTGAATAAGAGGCATAATTTTGAAGGAGTCAAGAGGGAAATGCAGGGAAGGCGGGATGGAATGCTGGTTCGCGCCCGTCGTAGGACTGAACCGTCGTGTCATGTCGGGTAGAGCTTGTGCGCAGATGAAGCCTTAGAAATGAAACCTTTGTCTTTTTAAGAACGTTTTTATAAAAAGGACGCGATCCTGTACAGGAAAAATGTTTGTGTCATTGGGAAATGTTGCCTGGGGTACGAAATAATATTCGTGGATGGTAAAATGTTTTCATATCACGTGGGCCAGACCAGATAGAAAAAACAATGAAATTGAATATGAAATCCATAGTTATTGTAATTTAACGTAGATTTAACAAAAACAAGGTGCATCCGACAAAAGATATACATGCAGGCACGGTATTTGCTACTAAATAGTCGTACAGGAGATTCTCATGGAAAAAATAGTCGGTAAGGATTTCGATAAACTGGAAGACGGTGCAAAAGCGGCACAGGCTCTGATCCGGGCTATTATGACCGGCAACGAGTCTGCAAAGATTGCGGCTTATGCCCAATTACAGAATCTGTGGGATCAGAACGATATCGATGAACTCGCCATCGATGTTGAATCCCTGTTCCGCATAGCGGCGGGATGAAGAAGTATCAAGTTTCAAATAGGTAAATAATAGTAGACTGTTGTTACCCCCTTATTTCCTCTGCCTAATGCCCCAGAAGCAACTTCCACTGCTCGGTTTCCTTTGATATGGACTCGATAGCCAATGAACAGTGCCAATCCGAATACCCTGTGCCTCTTCGTTCTTGATGATCGTCTTGCATAACAGAACGGCCTGCATTATAATAATCCAGGTTACATAAAGTGTGATGACGTACGCCTTTTACTTGCGTTTTATTTTCTACAACGCGATGTGGCTGTACACAATGTACAAAGGATTACCATACATAGCAGAAATCTGTTTACCGTGTTCTGCCCTCCTGCCGCTGTGGCGCCTTATATCGCAGTATGAGCTTATCCTCACGACCTCTTATAATACCGCCATTCCGGCCTGGATAGCGGTTTTTGTGCATAGAAAAAATCATAGTGGTTTTTCATAAAATATGGGGACGTCTGTGGATTCGTCTGCCATTTTTCGGATGGATACAGAAAATGGGCCATTACCTGTTTGAGCAGGTCCTGATCCATCTGCCGTTCGACCGGTTCATCGCGGTATCCCATTTCACCGAAGATCGGCTGCCACGGCATACCGTATTGTTTTCCATCGGATCAGCCAGGATAGCAATGCGCATAATGATGGCCCTCGAATGACCCGTTCTATTCCTTGAGCAAGAATCCTCTATCCTTTAACAGCGTCATGATATCAGCCACCGACTGCCCTTCGGATTCTGATTCTCTCGGGATGGTCAACACCGGAACCAGCGGTATTTCGTAAGGATAATCCACACCGGCCAGATTCTTGAGCAAGCCCTTCTCAGATTGCTCGTAACAGCCGGTGTGGTCCTGCGCTTTACACCAATCCAGGGAGGCGTCCAGATAAATTTCGAGATAGCGGTCCGTACCGATCAACTCGGCCGCCTGCTGCCTGGCCTGCTTACTGGGAGATAAAAACGCTGAAATAGCAATCATACCAGAATCATTCAGAATACGGGCGCACTCAGCGACGCGCCTTAAATTCTCGGCCTGATCCGCAGCGGAAAATCCCAGGTCCCGGCTCAAACCACCCCGCACCGTCGCGCTGTCCAGCACCACGGCTGTATAATTCTGCGCGTGGAGCATGTGTTCCAGGGCATAGGCGATTTCTGATTTACCGGAGCCGACCAGACCCGTCAGCCAGATGGTACAGGGTTTCTGACCATAATGCGTCTCCCGCGCCTTCACAGATAACCGGCTGGGATGCCTGACCGTAATCGCCTCAGACTCGGAGGTTGAATCCAGATCTTTGGGCACCCGCACTTCGGGTAATCTGTCTATGATCATCCCCGCAGCCACCGTATTGTTCGACAGATAGTCCACCAGGATAAAACTACCGGTCAGGCGGTTTTTACGGTAAGGATCGAAGAAAAGTGGTCTATTGGATGTCAGCGCCACCCGGCCGATCTCATTAAGTTCTAAATTAAAGGCTTTTTTTTTGTGGAGGGTATTGACATCCACCTTGTAGTCGATATGATCAATGCTGGCGCGTGAGGACTGGGTCGTTTGTTTGATCAGATAATGGACGGCAGGATCCATAGGTCTTTCGTCCATCCAGATCAGCATGGCCTCGAACCGCTGCTCCGTATGTGGCAGATTTTTCGGATGCACAATCATATCGCCCCGACTGATATCGACGTCATCTTCCAACTGCAAGGAAACGGACATGGGCGGAAAAGCCGAATCGAGATCGCCTTCGAAGCTGACCACCGCTTTGACCCTGGTGCGAATTTGTTTGGGCAGGACCAGCACCTCATCGCCCGGACGGACCATGCCGGACAGCACCGTGCCTGCATAACTACGGAAATCCTGATTCGGTCGAATGACATACTGTACAGGGAAACGGAAATCAACCAGATTGCGGTCGCTCAGAAACTGAACTTCTTCCAGAATATCCAGCACCGTCTGGCCGTGGTACCATGGCATCCGGTCGCTTTTCTCTACCACATTATCACCGTTCAATGCACTGATCGGTACCAACCTGATATCACTGACATTCAGTTTGGCGGCGAAATCCAGAAAGGCCTCTCTTACTTCATCAAATATCGTTTCTTTATACGCGACCAGATCCATTTTGTTTACAGCCACCAATAGGTGATCAATGCCCAGCAGGGACGCAATGAACGCATGGCGCTTTGATTGCGTGATAACCCCGTTTCGGGCGTCGACCAGAATAATGGACAGGTTGGCTGTTGAAGCGCCGGTGGCCATGTTCCGGGTATATTGTTCATGGCCCGGCGTATCGGCGATTATAAACTTGCGGTGCGGCGTAGAAAAATAGCGATAGGCCACATCAATGGTAATGCCCTGCTCGCGCTCTGCTTTAAGCCCGTCCAGCAGCAACGCCAGATCCGGCACCTCGTCTTTCCTGACCAATTTCTGTAAGGCTTCCAATTGATCTTCATATATATTCTTGGAGTCCGCCAGCAACCGTCCGATGAGCGTAGACTTGCCGTCGTCCACGCTGCCCGCCGTACTGAATCTGAGCAGCTCTTTTTCTTCGTTCTGTTGGAGAAAGGTTTGTATATCGGTCATGAGTTTTAAGTTAAGAGGTAACCGTATTAAGAAGAGTATCGTACACGGCAAAAGGTGAAAAGGGTGTCTTGCCCGCCGCTATAAGCGGGGATCCATCAACTCGGATCTAAAAGTACCCCTCTCGTTTCTTCAGCTCCATCGAGCCTTCCTGGTCGTGGTCAATGATGCGGGTTGATCGTTCGGAGATGCGTTCTACCATCATTTCTTCGATGATCTGTTCTACCGTCGTTGCCGTGGAGCGCACGGCGCCGGTGCAGGGCGAGCATCCCAGGGTGCGGAAACGGCACACAATCTGCCGCGGTGTTTCTCCGGGGAAAATACGTGCCTCGCCGTCTAACGGAATAATCATGTCGCCCCGGACCACGACTTTGCGTTCTTCGGCAAAGTACACGGGGACCACCGGGATGTTTTCTTTATGGATGTACATCCAGATATCGAGTTCCGTCCAGTTGGAGATCGGAAACACGCGAATCGATTCCCCTTTGGAGACCCGGCAGTTGTATAGATTCCATAATTCAGGCCGCTGATTTTTCGGGTCCCACTGGCCGAACTGATCTCTGAAGGAAAATATGCGTTCTTTGGCTCTGGATTTCTCCTCCTCTCTCCGAGCGCCGGCCAGGGCAGCGTCGAAGTTCCGGGAATTGAGGCCTTCCAGCAAGGCCTGGGTCTTCAGTAACCCGCAACACCGCTGCGTACCGAGATCAAACGGATTGGCGCCGTCGGCAATGGCCGGTTCGTTTCGATAGACAATCAGTTCCGCATCCAGCTCCTTGACCATTTGATCACGGAACGTGTACATGGCCTGAAACTTATAACCGGTATCTATATGTAGGAGCGGAAACGGCAGCTTCTGCGGATAAAACGCTTTTTGCGCCAGACGCAACAGGACCGACGAATCCTTGCCGACCGAATACAGCATCACCGGTTGCTCGAACTCAGCGACCACTTCTCGCATGATGTGAATGCTTTCCGCCTCTAATTGCTGTAGATGTGATATGGAATATTGGGGCATGGCAGAAATGGTGATGGCATGTGTCATTTGGACACGATGCGAGCACTCCGTGGTTTAGTGATTGGTAATTTAGTGATTTGCAGGGCCTTACAGACCCATCCGCAATCAAATAAAAATCTTTATATAGTTCATGATTATGGCCACGGATGCATCGATTGACTGCGTTGAGGTATCGATGATTATTTCGGGGTGCTTTGGCGGTTCGTATGGGTCGTCGATGCCTGTGAACTGCTTGATTTCACCGCGATGGGCTTTTTGATACAGGCCCTTTACATCCCTGGCTTCACAGATCTCCAACGAGGTGGATACATAGACTTCGATAAAACGGCTGCACAACCCCCGAGCAAATGCTCGTGCTTCTGTATAGGGGGACACCAGAGAGACCGCGACGGAGATGCCGTTTTTCTCCAGCATCCCGGCCAGGTATCCCACCCGCTTAATGTGCGCTATTCTGGCTTCTTTGTCAAAGCCTGTATTGGGAAACACATCCCGGATACGGTCGCCGTCCAGCGCCTCCAATTTAATGTTCTTCCGGTTTAACAAATCACTAACCGCTTCTGCGATAGTACTTTTCCCCGAACCGGACAATCCGGTAAACCAGAGTACAAACGGCTTTTTCGCCTCTCGTTTTCTATTACTCATTCTATTTTCCATCCGCCAGCGAATCAAACAAAACCCGGGTCGTTGGAGATATCGCTCCGATAAGAAACGGTCCATTCCGAAATCCTGATTTACCATACACAAAGGGGCTCGGATTAACCGCCTCGTGGTCGGCGTTTCTATAGACGCAATCTCCGGCGGCCACGTCCCATTCCATCGTCGGACCGAATCGAGGATACAGATCAGCTTTGCCTTCCGCCAGGAGGCAGAATTTCAATGAGCTGCCGATGGCTACCGTTTCCTGCAAATTGATCCTGTTTAAAAATTGCTCGGTCTTCTCATCCCGATGAGATAGACTGGTAAGGACACTCAAGGCGCCCTCGCCATCGCGCCGGCTGCAAAATATTCTCTCTGTTCCCCCCGCTGTTTTCTTCAAGGCGGCCTGCCCGCATTCTGCATAATACGTGGTCTCAAGGGCGGGTGCATGCACAACGCCCACAACCGGAACACCCCCATCAATCAACGCGATGTTCACCGTGAATTCCGGCCTGTTATTCAGAAATTCTTTGGTGCCGTCCAACGGATCAACCAGAAAAAAAGCCGCCTTATCCACAAGCCGGCTCTGTAAGGCCTCGTGATCATCTGCCTCTTCGGAAACGATAGGGATGTGGGGCCACGATGCCTTCAGATGCTCAGTAATGTACCCCTCCGCCTCCAGATCCGCCAGCGTAAGCGGCGACTGATCGCTTTTGGTGTACACTTCCGGATTCTGACCGAAATACTTAAGCGCCAGTTGCCCTGCTTGCTCCGCTATATCTACAAGAATATTAATATCCATAAAAATTCCTCATCGTCTTTTCAATACCGAATCCCCTACGGGCGACCGTAAAATATTGATCAACAACCCCTGAACAAGCATCTGAAATCCAAGAATCAATGGAAAAACCGCCAGAAAAATAGTACCGGGCGGCGCCGCCTGTTGGACGACCACGGAAAAATAATACCAGTTATAGGTCCCGAAAACAACCCCGAACATGAACATCAAAAAACCTGCGAATCAACCCGGACGGATGATATCTAAGGATATCAACAATGCGCAATGACGAGGCTTCATTGCCGTATACAGACGGAATGGGACAGTCCATGACGCGGGCCGCCATGATGTTAAGCTGGATCAGCATTTCGTTTTCAAAGAAATATCGAGCAACCTCTCGCGGGGTGTACATGGTCGGTGATTTATAAACCTGCTCCAAATTTACAGCATTAAATCGCCGGATCTTGTCATAGTGAACTATATGCCTGAAATTCCAACTGGCAAGTAAATCGACCTCAGCCAAAATGGCCAGTGCTATATGCAGGCCATCGTCGTAAAAATTCGAGGTAAGAATACCACGTTCCTGGTAAAGATCAGCCAGTTCAAAAACTTCGTTGAATTTTCATAACGTGACAGATAATCCATGTCAGGAGGCACCCATTAAAAATACGTCGCCACACTGAACAGAAACGCCCGGCCTGGTGTGGAGACATTCAGGGGATCACGTTCGGTGTTGATCAGGTAGTCCACCTTAAAGACCGTGTCCTCGATCGGACGGAAGTTGAGGCCGAGGGTGACGCGGCGGAGTGAATCTCCTTTGGTCGCGGTGTCGAAATCAACGCTGCCGACGCGCACGATGCCGGTGAAGCTCGATTGCGGAAAGGTCGAGGAGACTCCGGTCAGGAAGCGGTAGCCCGTCTGAACGTAGTACCCTTGTTGACTGTCGGCCAGAAAACCCTGAAAGCCGGCGGGTAGTCCGATGCTGGCATAGGCGTATTCTCCGACAAAGTGAAATCTGTTACGGTGGTATTCCCAGTCGGTTGCGATGATTTTGAGGTACTCCCGGTCGGCAATCGAGCCGCCTCCCTGGGTGGATACGTTGTACTGACCTACATGAAATGAACTGGCCAGTTCCAGGCCGCTCAGCGGACTGAACGCAACGCGGCCCACCACAGCGGGTACCGTATTGTTGTCCTCGGCCAAGCTGGGTTTGCCCTGATTGGTTCGGGTCTCCGCCCCGTTGATCAGCCCGTCGTTGAAGCCGTTGACGGCATACAGTTCATAGGTGATCCGTGATTTGGCGGACGGATAGAAGGAGCCCCAGAAGCCCATGCCGGGCTCTGAGAGCGTGGAGGGGATCAGTTCCGTTGTGACCAGTGGGCGATCCGTAAGCTCGTTGACCGGTCCGTCGTGCGACAGGTTGAACCGGCCGAGCGGCGAGAGGATGATACCAGCCCGGAAGTTAAGTTCTTCGCGGATTTCGAAATCGATGACACCTAACTCGATCTTGATCTCTTCGCCGCCCTCTTCGAATTCGAACTCGGAACTGATGCGGATACGGCTGTTGATCACCGAATACGTGAACAGGTTGAAGCGTTTGAGCTGAAAGGTCGCTTCTTCCAGTACCCCGTTTACGCGTTCGGTGCGCAGATGAAACTCAGCGTAGCCACCGAGGGACGTACGCCCGCCCAGCCGCGTGATGAACGGTTTGTCGTACATGCCGCCGGGAACAAGTACCTGGGGGGTTGAAGGTTCATCTGAAGTTTGCGCATTTGAAGGCGTAGACAAACCCAGGGTGATCATGAGGATCGTAAATCCCCGGAAAAATCTATACCATCGCATTAAAGGACTCCTGTTTTGAAGGGCGGTATGCGGTCAGATAGGATTTGTTGATTGGTTGATTGAAATGCCTACTGCTTACGGCTTACGGCTTACCGCCGACCGCTTACCACGATCTTACATCACACGTATCGATATCTGACGCCCTTTCTGGGCGATCTGATACGAGGCGAGGTCCTCTCTGGCCGGACCGTTGACCACCTGGCCTTCTTCACCGTAGGCCGAACCGTGGCACGGGCATCGAAAACCCGTCTTGACGGCCTTTACCTCACAGCCCAGGTGGGTGCATATCGGAGACAGGGCATGGAAGCGCCCATCACTGCTTCGCGTAAGAATGATCGGTTCGTTCTTGTTTTCTACATGGATTTGAATCGCGCCGCCGACTTTCTCCAATTCTTTATAATCCGTATATATAACCGTTATCCATGCGCCTCTGGCAGGCATCTCCATTTTAATGGCCCGTATACTGGACGAACATCCTGTAGCCTGGACGGCGACGCCGGCGCTTACTATCGCGGTGTGTTTTAGGAATTTTCTGCGATCCATAGCTTCTACCTCATCTCACAATGAACTCAAAAAGGCAATCAGCGCCTGTTTGTCCGAATCACTCAGGCCTACGAAAGCGTCCTTGGGCACTTGGGCTTCACCGCCGTGCAGGGTGATCGCCTCCGACAGAGTGGTGGCTCGAGAGTCGTGCAGATAGAACGCCTGGCCGCCCAGGAATTTCGATACGAGCCGTAGGCCCCAGAGAGGCCGTGTTTTCCATTCGGTTCCCGTGGCCTGTTTATCCGGTCTGTTATCTGCCAGGGTCGGCCCCATATCATGCAACAGGAGATCGGAATACAGGTTGACATCTACGTTGCTGAGCTGCGGTATGACATGGGGGCCTGTCTTCATGGTCGGCGTATGGCATTTGGCACAACCGATGCTGCCAAAGATCCCCTCTCCCTGCTGTACCTGCGAAGTGATAGGACCACGGGCGGGCGGCGCCAGGAGCCTGATATACATGACGGTCTGCTGCACGGTGGACGCCGGAATTTCCGGATCGGCCACGTTATCACCGATGGAAACCCCATTCCCCAGCGGATGTACAACTTCTTCGGGCGCGAAATCGGAGGTAATGCCCATATCCTCGAGATAGGCGCCGACCGATTGCTCAATCAGCGACGGATTGTTGGCCTTCAGGCCGAACCGACCGACATGAAGTCCCGGTCCGCCTCCTACTTCGGTAGCCGGTACGAAATCCGCAGCCGTGATCATATTTGGTCGTCCTGAAATGCCGTCGCCATCTGCATCGCCCGGATCGGCATTGGCCAGGATCGTCGCCTCGGGAATCGACTCGATGAGTCCGACGCCGAAGACAGGTGGCGCGGTACGGCGGGATACGAGCGCCCCGGCAGGCAAAACCTCAGCGGTCACACCGGGGATCGCGAAATGCTGCAATTGCGGCTCGCCATTGGTCAACGGGTTGCCACCCGGTTCCGTGAATCGGCTGAACGTCACGCCCTCCGGTCCCCGGCCGTCTCCCGGATGGCATCCACCGCAGGACGCATGGTTGAATATCGGCCCCAGGCCCATCTCGACGGTAAAGGTTTCCTCAAACGCCTCATCACCCTGGTTGAACATGGCCTGCAATTCATTGGAGAGCCCCGGCAGCGGCGCATCCAGCAGATCCCCATCATCAGGCGCACTGGTCAGCACCTTCTCACAACCGAGCCCCAGGATGGTGGACAGGAGGACGACCGGTAGTGCCGACTTGAGGAATTGAGACATTTTATTACGTTGCATCGGTTTGTGACCTCTTGATTTTTGAATTATGAGTAGTTGGTATGATCTTTTAAATCATAATTCATCATTTATAATTCAAAAATCCAATACGCTGTCTGCGCAATGATGAACAGCAGGACAAATGCAATGGCGAGTGGCATAAGGCCGCTGACGACCGTCCATTTTACGCTTTTGGTTTCTTTATAGATAGTCCACATGGTGGTGGAACAGGGATTATGAAGCAGGGAGAACAGCATCAGGCACACGGCAGTCAGGAGCGTCCAGCCTTCCTGCACCACCAGCAATTGGTGCAGTTCCGCCATGGTTTCCAGCTCGATCATCATACCGGCCTGCGTATACGCCATAATGATCGTCGGCACGACGATTTCGTTGGCGGGGATAGCAATGATGTACGCCAGCAGAATAACCCCATCCAGGCCCACTGCCCGACCGACCGGATCGAGCCATTGCGATACCAGGGTGGTCAGGCTGTCGCCGCTTATGCGGATGTTGCTCATCAACCATATCACCCCACCAGCCGGCACCGCCATAACCACGGCGCGCCACAGCACAAAAAGTGTTCGGTCGATCATAGATGTATACAACACCCGCAGGATGTTGGGGCGTCGATAGGGCGGTAGTTCAAGGGTAAAACTACTCGCTTCGCCTTTGAGGATGGTTCGGGACAGGATGGCTGATACGATAAGCGTCGTTGCCCCACCGAGCAGGATAATCAACACAAGCGATCCAGCGGCGGCAATGGCTGCGTACGCCGGCGGAAAAGAGGCCGCGACGAACAGAGTGGCCAGGATGATGAGCGTGGGCCACCGACCGTTACACGGCATGAAGTTATTGGTCAGAATGGCAATCAATCGTTCCCTGGGGGAATCGATAATCCGGCAGGCTATAATGCCGGCCGCGTTGCATCCCAACCCCATGCTCATGCTCAGCGCCTGTTTTCCATGGGCGCCGGCTTTTTTAAACAAAGCATCCAGATTAAACGCGACGCGCGGCAGGTAGCCTAAATCTTCCAGAATCGTGAAAACAGGAAAGAAAATCGCCATGGGCGGCAGCATGACGGCCAGGACCCAAGCCAGTCCGAGGTATACCCCCTGCCAGACAAAGCCGGTCACCCACCACGGCATCCCCATCGCGTTAAACAGATCGACGCCACGGTCTCCCAGCCAGAACAACGCTTCTGCCAGCATGGCCGACGGCACGTTGGCGCCCTCGATCGTCACCCAGAAGACCACGGCCAGGAGCAAGCCCATAAACGGTAAACCCCAGATCTTAGACGTCACAATCCGGTCGATTCTCTGATCCAGGTAATAGGACCGGGTTACTTCCGTATGGGCCACCTTGTGAGCGACCCTTTCGGCCTCCTCGTAGATGGCTTCCACGATCGTATCCCGGTACGACCCGTCAAGACTCCGTCGCAAATCATCGACTCGGTCCAGTATGTCTGCACCGGCGAAGGCCTCTGGTTGTTTGGTGTTCATAGTGTTTGTTCCATGTTTTCTACCGTTTCCGTTGCAGCCATACCCATTCTGCTGAGTTCGCCGCGTTCCAGGGCCTGGCGTACGCGGTAGTCGCCATCAAGAAGCCGCATGGCGATCCAGCGGGTATTGGGAAGATCAGGATAGGTCGCTTCCAGCATGGGAATCAAGGTGTCTACCGCATGATTCAGTTCTTTATTACCGGTAATTCGGCGCGGTGACGTCTTGATCTCCCCCTGAATGACTTCGGCCACCGTGCGCATCAGCAAGCCCAGGCCGTCCTTATTCCTCGCCGACGTGGGGACTACCGGCACGCCCAGCTCACGGGACAGGGTACGATGTTCCACCTCAATCCCCTTGCGTTTGGCTTCATCCATCAAGTTCAGGCAGACGACGGCTTTATCGGTAATCTCCAGAATCTGCAATACCAGGTTGAGGTTGCGTTCCAGCATGGTCGCATCCACGACGATCACCGTACAATCGGGCCGACCGAACAGGATAAAATCCCTGGCGATCTCTTCATCGACCGAGGCAGAAAGTAACGAGTAGGTGCCGGGCAGATCGATCATCTTAAACCGCTTGCTGTTGAATTCAAAACCACCTTCAGCGCGGGCAACCGTCTTGCCCGGCCAGTTGCCGGTATGCTGTTTCAGCCCGGTCAAGGCATTGAATACCGTACTCTTGCCGACATTCGGATTGCCTGCCAGCGCAATGACATAATCCCATTTATCCAGTATGATCCCCATCTGGACGAGATGCTCCTGCATAGCGCACGAATCACAATCGTGACCGGGAGGCGGGGCGGGGGTGCTCATGTTAACTCCTGTGAAGCTACGAAGCTACGCAACTGCGAACTTATGAGACTTTTTGATCTTGTTGTTTTTCTGATCTGTCGATTCGTTGTTTCGTAGCTTCACCATTTGTCGTTTCATCCTCAATCCATATCAAATCTGACTGTTCGCGTCGCAAGGCAATCAGCGCGTTTCGTACACGATAAGCGGTCGGATCTTTGAAGGTGCTCTGCATGACCCGTTCGATGCGCACACCGGTGGTGATACCCAGATCCTGAAACCGCCGTCGCGTCAGGCCCTGGCAGGTAGGATCCAGGCCAACGACACGGCCCTGCCTACCCTGCTGCAGGCTGGTCAAGGGGACGCCTTGTTGCACCGGTATTTTGACAGGCGCTGCCCGGACCGATATATTAGCCGCTATCACCGGCGCCAGGATATGCTCTGCGGCGTTTGTTTCGATGACGATACGCACCGATGACGTTTCTACAATCGTCACAATCATACCGGGATTAAGCCCTTCGGCCGTGATTTGCGCATAGACTTCGGGTGGTTCATCCTCAATATGAACAATCTGGGCCGGCGTATCCACGGGCCAGTCTACAAGGGATTGGCTTTCGACCACCTGGAGGTCCCCTGCGGCCGTAGGAATAGGATCGCCCTGCGGATCGAAGGCCGGATGGCCCATATCGGCATCCATCTTGTCTACATCGGCTTCAGTCACCGTATGTTCAAGGCGATGAGCCCGGGTATGGATTTCCTCCATAGGCACCGCTGTTTCGTCCGCCAGATAACGCTCAAACAATCGATGGGCTCGGATCACCTGTAAGGCCCACTGGTGGCCACCCCGGGTTAATCGCATCCCCTCACCTGATATCGTAATCAACTCCTTCTGAGCCAGTCGGTTAACCAGCGTCAACGTGTCTCTGGTCGTCGTACCGAGCGCATTGGATAGCGTATCCACTGAAGCAGGCCGTCGTTCGTCATGTTGACGCTGGTGCAGGTGCGTCAGCGCATCTTCAATGGCCTGGCGCGATTGCAGCCACCGCCGCTGTTGAAACCGCCAGTACACGCCGTACCCCGGTACGAACAGGCCGGCCAGTAATAGGAGAATGATAATTTCGGTCATGAGCGAATTTTCATTCCAGACAATCTACCAGAACGCCATGGGCGGTCTGATGACCTAGGTAATGTTCCCGGTCACCGATGCGAAGCATTAAGGGTCCGTCGAAGGGCTCTTTCTTCAACACGACCACTGTGGCGTCCGGCTTCAGGCCAAGTTCGCCCAGATAACGGAGCAAAGCCGGATCACTATCCGGTACACGTCGAATGATGGCGGACTGCCCCGGTGCGATGTTAACCAGAGGTTCATGTTCCGCCCTGGCGATGGTGCCGTCTTTATTCGGTATGGGTGATCCATGCGGGTCTGTGGTCGGATAGCCCAGCATTTCGTCCATCTTATCTTCGAACTCTTCGGAAATTACATGCTCCAATCGTTCCGCTTCGGCATCCACCTGATCCCAGCCGAAGCCCATGGCCTCCGCCAGATACACTTCCAGTAAACGGTGATGTCTGACAATTTCGAGCGCGATCTTGCGGCCGGCATCCGTCAGAGTAATCCCCTGATAACGGGCGTACTCGACCAGACCCATCTCCGAGAGTTTTTTCATCATGTTAGTTACAGAAGCGGCGGATACGTCCATACGCTCTGCAATCGCGTTGGTGGCGACCAGCTCATTGGCATCCTCCAACTTGTATACCGTTTTTAAATAATCTTCCGTAGCGGGTGTAAGCATATAAAAGTGTCAGTGATAAGTGAAAAAATAAATCAACCATTGCCATGCTTATTTTTTAGTCATGGCTAAAAATATATTTCAATCTATATGTTGTCAAGTGTTAATCTTGCAAAAATAAATAGAATGGCGGACGCCCGCTATAGCAGGTGTAAAATCAGATGAATGTCAAGGTAAAGTTGTAAAAAAGGCCTGGCTTCCGTCAATAATATCCTTGTTTCCTTAGCACAATCGGTATACTTTCATGGTGATTTACGGGAGGTGCGTGAAGGATGAAACGTGAATTAAACATGGTTACATCAGACATAGAACACCTTTATGTAGGAGAAATTTGATGTCTCCGACAAACAATACCTGTCAATTCTTGTTAACAATCGTTAATCAACCCCTTCTTGTATGATTTCTTTCTTCGATTGTAACTGCATCATAGGTCGCCGTTCGGCGCCCCGGCCGGAAACCAACCTGACGATAGACGAGATGGTGGCGGCGTATGACCGCGCCGGGATTGTTCAGGTGCTGGCGACGCATGCGCATGCGAAGGAATACAATCCGTCTATCGGCAATGAGCAGCTCTCCGACCTGTGTGCACATCAGGACTTGCTGCAACCCTGTTATGTGGTGCAACCTCACTGGACCGGTGAGATGCCCGGGGGAGATGCGCTGATTGATTATTTACGGGACGGCAGCGCCAGGGCCGTACGCCTGTTTCCTAAAGAGCACAGCTATGGACTGGGCGAACGTTGGTGTGGTCCGCTGTTTTCAACGCTAGAGCAGGCCGGTATTCCGGTGTTGATCGATCTCGATCAGACGGCCTGGACCGAGATAGACGGTATATTAACCGTCCATCCCCGATTAAAGCTGGTGGTGCTACGCGTCGGCTATCGTAACGACCGTTGGCTCTATCCCTTTTTGCACACACATCAAGGGTTGTTGCTGGAATCTTCCCTGTATCTCCCCCATCGCGGTGTTGAAGTATTAACGGAACGCTTCGGCGCCGAACGCCTGATTTTCGGTACCGGTATGCCGCTCTGGGACATCGGAGCGGCTGTCTCCCACATTATGTATGCGGCGATATCGGAGAAGGCCCGCAGCCAGATTGCCGGAGAAACTTTGCGTTCGATTCTCTGGTACGGAGGGGATGTATGAGCATGCTGTGGGAAGCGGTACGCCAGGGACGTATCCTGCCAGAGGAACTGATCATCGACTGCCATACGCATATGGGCCCCTGGTTCAATTTCAATGTACCGGGTAACCCATGGGCAGAAGGGATGATCCAGGCGATGGACACCTGTGGGATTCAGAAGGTGATCTGCATGCCGCACGTCGCCATTGCGACCGACTATCTGTGGGGTAATCGGATCATTGAAGAGGTAATAGAGAAGCATCCCGACCGTTTTGCCGGCTACTGCACGGTGAATCCAAACTATCCTGCTGCGGAAATAGAAGAAGAGCTGGTACGCGCCATCACCAACGGACCGCTCTGCGCCATCAAATTTCATCCCAGTACGCACGCCTATCCCGCCGATGGACCGGGGTACGAACCGGCCTGGGCATTCGCCCA